>JACXXQ010000370.1_pt1 | contig 25432 bp, 21 predicted proteins | sample 8621361 | NCBI WGS metagenome assembly JACXXQ01 (sample SAMN15503820, study PRJNA645414) | gut metagenome | isolation source: feces | host: Bos taurus | place: USA | collected 2016 | reverse complement strand
ACTGCAGGCCGCCATCTCAATGCACAGGCACTGAGATGGCGGCCTTTTTATGCGCAGGGAGATTTGACGGTTACGGCACACCGCGTTACTGCAGTTTTAATCAAATTTAGGTGCGGAGACCTCTTTCCCCGCAAAAGCGTTGGGGCCGGGATTAGACAAGGAGAAATACATCTTCGCAGCCTTAGTCGTACCAAAATCCCGGTTGGACCCGCTGTCCTGCACCTCGTTGAAGGCATCCCGGAACATTTGGTTGTGGGCCTCCTCTCGGTTGAGCAGGAAGTCGATGGTCTCACGGACCTTCTTGTCATTGATCTGGCGATACAGGTATTCATAGACAACCTTGGCCCGCTGCTCGGAGGCGATGTTGCTGAGCAAGTCCGCGCACAGATCTCCGGTCACCGTTACATAATCCCCCGTCCAGGAATAGCCGGAGGCGTTGATCAAACCAGGGTTCAGTCCCAGGATCACATGACTCTGGATTTCGCCTGCCTTCACCTGGTCTGCGTCCACATCGTGTCCGTTGAGCAAATTGATGGTTTGGGCCACCATTTCCATGTGACCCAGCTCCTCCGCTGCGATGTCCAGAAACAAGTCCTTGATCTTCTGGTCTTTGATGCGGAAGCTCTGTGACATATACTGCATAGCGGCTTTCAGCTCACCGTTGCCGCCGCCCAGCTGCTCCTGCAGCAAAGCCGCGTACTGGGGATTGGGCCTCTCAACGGCCACTGGATGGAATAATTGCTTTTCATGTTTAAACATGGCTTCCTCTCCTTTTTTGTGGTAGCCTTATTTTGCGTGCTTCTCATAAAAATATACAGTGTGCCGCTCCAGAGAAGGTATGCCTGAAAAGCAGGGCGATCAGAAGCCTCTCCTGCCTGTTTCTACAAGCGATACAGCACCTTCCAGAGTGAAATAGAGAAAGTATCCAGGGAACAAGATCAACTGGAGATAACATGCTGCAGGGTTGCTTTTCAATGAATTTCTAGATATGATATAAACATTCATTTGTTTTCGATTAATTTCTATCATAATTATCAGGATAATGATTATTCCTCTCACCTGCAAAATGGTTGTTCTTCTGATATGTGCGGAATATATGTATCGATGGATATTCCTGCGAATCGTCTTTTTGTGTGGGAAAATGATGAAAATATTGTGTTTTGCATTCATAATCGCGGTAATCGCATTGATGTTGGAGAAATTACCACTTACGAAATGGAATGGATCAGTGATGTGCTGTACTTTTCCGGCTATACGATTGGAACAGAAGAAGGATTTAATGGAAATTACAATCCCTCAATCGATGCAATAGAGCTACATCCGGTTACTGATGATTCCATCTTATTTGCTTATGGTGTTGATGGCCTATTCACAAAAACCAGTCAGTAGTGAAACTGATGGAGCGTTTACGACAAAAATACGACATCTATCCTGGGGTAATCTGTTCCTTATTTAGAAATCCCATATTAGGAACTCCTGAGAAACCAATGATTTGAGAGGCATTTTACCGCCCGAATTGCCTCACACGCGCTGAGCAGCTACTATCTGGAGCCCACTCAGCTCCGGGATGAGCTGAAGCTGGCCCAGGCCCTGCTGAACAAGGACAGCGATGCGCTGGGTCTGGTGAAGAACGACTTCCAGAGCCGCAGCACCTCCGCTGCCGCCGATCAGGCCGCCGGCCAGAGCGCCAGTGACCTGCAGCCTCTGGGCGTGACCGCCCAGGCCGGCGCCACCGTAGCCATCTACGCCGAGCTGCCCAGCGACGCCACCGTCTATGTGGTGCCCACCCAGTTCTACGGCGAGTCCGGCGTGTGGAAGGGTACCCCTGTGGCCCTGGAGAACGGCCGCAACTACATTACCGTGCAGCAGATCGGAAGCCTCGGCGGCCGGGGCGGCCCTCTCTACATCACCTATTCCGGCAGCCACCCCGAGCAAATCAAGCTCCAGGTGCGTGTGGTGAACAACGCCTGGGAGATGCCGGTGCTGGAGCTGTCCGACTGGTACAGCATGGGTGAGTCCGCCCGCAAGGACGCCATCCGGACCTATGTCCAGGAGCTGTCCTCCTATGTGGCTGCTCTGCCCACCTCCGCTACCGGAAAGGGTAACGCCAACGGCCTGTTCGGCTGGGGTATCGCCCACGAGATCGGCCACAACATGGATAAGCTGGGCAACCTGGGCAGCGAGGCCAAGAGCAACGAGGTCCGCGTGGCCTACGACAAGACCATCTCCTCTGACCTGTACGACCTGAGCCGTCAGGACGGTACCATTACCATCACCATGAAGAATGGCGCGTCCGTCCCCGTCACCGGCATCAAGGTGACCGGCACCGGCCTGTCCGGCAGCTACACTGTGAAGGTAAAGGCCAACGCCGGCGCCGACTGGACCACCGCCAAGACCGGTACCCTGTCTGACGACACCGTGGTGGCCTACTTCACCAAGCCCGGCACCGCCGAGAGTGATACCCGCATCTGGACCTACGACGCCGCTGTGCTGGAGATCACCGGCATCCCCGAGGACGCTACCGTCCAGCTGCTGGACTACCCCGGCGACCGTGTGGACTTCTACGAGGGCGCCACTGTGGGCGTGCTGAAGGACGACTATAAGTACGGCGACGGCGAGGACGACGTCATCAAGAAGGGCACCCTGGTGATCCTGGGTACCTACCGCGGCGATCCCGCCTATAACTATGTGAGCGTCGAGGCGGTGTACAACACCACCAGCGAGGCCGCCGAAGCCAACGGCGTCACCACCATCACCCGAGCCATGAACGGCTACGGTCTGCTCCTGGCTGAGATCCCCGCCGACGGCGCGGTCAGCGACACCAGCGACGGTTTCTTTATCTTCGTGCCCGACCTGGAGTCTGAGAAGGAGCTCAACAAGCAGGACGGCGTCACCGACGCCTATCCTCTGGAGATCCGTGCGGTGTTCTACCGTACCGACGAGCCCAACCATGCCGGCAGCCAGCGCGTTACCAGCCAGACCCTGTGGATCAGCTTCCCCGGGGAGGATGATCTGCCTCTGATCGACCAGAAAAGCGACCTGAGTGAACTGAACTGAAAGGATGAACATGTTGCGTAAACTTTCTGCTATCCTGATGACCCTGTGTCTGACGGTGGGGGCCATGACTCCTTTGGCCCACGCCGCCGGTGGTCTGCGGCTGGTGACCTCCTCCCAGGAGGCCGCCAGCCAGGAGGTGGGCTTCTCCGGCGTGTCCTCCAACTGCCAGAGTTTCCAGGCCACCTTTAATCTCTCTAACAGCACGGCCATCTACGACTTTATGGCCAACGACGTTCTGGATGCCCTGCCCGGTATCTATACCACCTACAAGCAGGAGGGCAGCGCCGTCACCGTCAAGGCGGTCTTTGCCGCCCAGGAGACGGACCCCGACTTCCCCTTTGCTGATGTGGCCAAGGGCAGCTGGTACTATGAGGGTGTGCGCTACGCCTACGAGAACGGCCTGATGAGCGGCACCGGAGAGGGGACCTCCTCTCCCGACCTGCCCACCAGCCGCGGCATGCTGGTCACCATCCTCTACCGTCTGGCGGGCAGCCCCGCTGCAGGCAGCGCCTCCTTTACCGATGTGGCCAAGGGCCAGTGGTATGCGGACGGTGTGGCCTGGGCCAGCGCCAACGGTGTGGTCTCCGGCTATCCCGACGGCAGCTTCCGGCCCAATGATACCATTACCCGGGAGCAGATGGCCGCCATCCTCTATTAGTACGCCCGCATCCAGGGTAAGCTGGATGACAGCCGAGCTGATCTGTCCATCTTCTCCGACCTGGACTCCCTCAGCGCCTATGCCAAGGAGCCCATGAGCTGGGCCGTGGCCTAGGGCCTGTTCAGCGGCGTGTCTGCCGATACCCTGGCTCCCGGTGGTTCCACCACCCGCGCCCAGGCGGCGGTCATTTTGACGGCCTTCTCCAAGGCACAGGGCTAAAAGACTCCTGTATATGGAAAAAAGGAAGGAAATCCTCCATAAATGCAGCAAAAAAGCGGCCGATCCCGGCCGCTTTTTTGCTGTCTCCCGTTTACAATGGAATGGGACCTGTGATATAATGAAACCACTTTTATAAAAGTAAGGGGGAGCAACGATGTGCGCCCACAGACCACTGTCCACCGTTGAGGTGCGCAAACAGAATCGAAATCGCGTCTATCGCCACCTGATCACCCTTTGGGAGCCTGTCACCAAGCAGGAGCTGGCGTTTCGCCTGTCCATGAGTCTGCCCACCCTGTCTCAAAACCTGAATGAATTGGCGGAGATGGGCCTGATTGACCGCTCAGCCACCACCGACTCCACCGGCGGGCGGCGGCCCAGGCTGATCGCGCCCCTGCCCAATGCCCGGTTTGCCCTGGGCGCGGAGCTGACCGGAGGGGATTTGCGCCTGGTGGCGGTAAATCTGCGCCAGGAGACAGTGGCCTATCAGAAGATCATCCTGCCCTTTTCCAATACAGCGGAGTATGGAGCCCGCCTGGCTGAACTGATCGAGGTATTTTTGGATGAAAATCATCTGGATCGTGACAAGCTGCTGGGCGTGGGGCTGACGCTGCCGGGCATCATCGGCCCGGACCAGAGTACCATTGAATATGCTCCCACCATCGGCGTACATACCTCCACACCCTGCCGCTTTACCAGCGCCATTCCTTATCCCACCCTGTTGGACAACGACGCCAACTGCGGCGGATTTGGGGAGTGGTGGAACCGCACCGATCAGCAGAGCATGGCCTATCTCTCCTTGAGCCGAGGCGTTGGCGGTGCTATTCTGGTAGGTGGGCAGCTGTACGATGGCATCAGCCATCGGGCCGCTGAGTTTGGCCACATGTGCCTGCATCCGGGCGGCCGCCGCTGTGAGTGCGGCCGCCAGGGCTGTCTGGAGGCCTACTGCTCCGCTGCGCGCATCTCCGATGATTTGGACGTTACTCTGGAGGTGTTCTTCCAGCGCCTGGAACAGAGCAACTCCCCCTATCAGGAGCTGTGGGAGAGCTACCTGGAGGACCTGGCCACCGCGGTTACCACTATCCACACGATTTTGGATTGCCCGGTGATGATCGGAGGATCGGTCTCCCAGTATCTGCCGCCTTACCGCAGCCAGCTGGCCAAGCTCATCCGGGAACTGGACCCCCTGTCCGACCAGACCGACTTTTTCGCCTTCTGTCCCAGTTACAGCCGCTCCATCTGTATTGGCGCAGCCACCCGTTTTCTCTACGATTTTGTCAATCAACTCTGAGTATTCCACCGCCCTTCGGGGCGGTGGAATTTTTTGTTGTCAATTTGTTCAAAGTTGGGTGATTTAATTTGTATAAGGCGCTAAATGTGCAAATTTGGAAAAATTCTGTTGACATCAGAAAATGGTGTGTTGTATCCTATGGGCAAAAATAGAAAGTGTTTTTGCAAAAGTTATTTCTATAACTTGGGAAGGAAGCTGTGCTGTATATTGGAATCGACCTTGGCACCTCTGCCGTTAAGCTCCTGCTGATGGATGAGGAGGGCCAGATCAAGAATAAAATCTCCCGGAGCATCCCCTGGAGTTCCTGCAGCCCGGCTGGAGCCAGCAGAACCCGGAGGACTGGAAAGCTGCCGTGCTGGAGGGAGTCCCCGCCCTGCTGGACATCAACAACTCCGTGCCCAAGTACATCTACGACGAGGACATCGCCGGCAAGGTCGACTGCGATATCAAGGACACCTTCATGGGCTTCCACTGCGGCAACACCCCCAGCTGCAAGATGTGCAACGGCTGCGCGGTGAAGTATCAGCTCATCCAGAACCGCCTGCTGGAGAACGGCGGCACCCCCGACTTTACCCGCGGCACCCTGGAGGGCGACATCGCTCCCGGCGAGATCACCTTCTACCGCTTGCAGTGTGACAGCGAGGGTGACCTGCGCTCCTACATCGCTCAGGGCGAGGTGCTGCCTGTGGCCACCCGTTCCTTCGGCGGCATCGGCATCTTTGCCATTCCTGAGATGGGCCGCTTCTACCGCCACGTGCTCATTCAGAAGCGCTATCCCCACCACGGTGCGGTGGCCTTCGCCCACTGCGGCAAGGCTCTGTTTGAGGTGCTCAAGTACTTCGGTGTCTCCGACATCGCCTACAACCAGCCCAAGAGCCTGCCCTATCCCACCGAGAATCCCCTCCAGTAATTCCTGATTCAAAACGGGGCGCTGTCAGACAGCGCCCCGTTTTTTTGTTGGCTAAAAATTATTTTGCAAGTCGGCGGCAATTTTCTTCCATTTTCCACCGTTGTATATTATAATGGCATTAAGTTCTCCGCTAAGGGGTGGAGAGACAAAGGAAGCAAGCAGTTCCCCAATCATACCATGGAATTATTGAGGAGGAGAGGCACATGAAACCCTATGCGTTCGGCGTTGACTTGGGCGGAAACGCCATTAAGATCGGTCTGTTCCAGACCACAGGCAATTTGGTAGAAAAGTGGACCATTCCTACCCGTCTGGAGGACCATGGCAGCCATCTGCTCAGCGATGTAGTGGACGCCATCCGTGCCAAGATGGAAGAGCGATCCCTGACCTGGGATGTGGTCGAGGGCGTGGGCATGGGCGTGCCCGGACCGGTGGACCAGGACGGCACGGTGATGCGCTGCGTCAACCTGGGCTGGGACATTCTAAATGTGCCCAAGGCGGTGCAGGAGCTGGAGCCCGCCATTGAAAAGCTCAAGGTAGCCAACGATGTAAACGCCGCCACGCTGGGCGAGATGTGGCAGGGCGGCGCCCAGTGGAATAACAGCGCCGTGATGGTGACCCTGGGCGTGGGCGTCGGCAGCGGCATTGTAGTGGATAACAAGGTGTTTGTGGGCAGCACCGGCGCCGCCGGTGAGATCGGCCACATGTGCGTCAACCCCAAGGAGACCGAGCGCTGCACCTGCGGCAACTACGGCTGCCTGGAGCAGTACTGCTCCGATACCGGTCTGGTACATATCGCCAAGATGGTGCTGGAGGAGCTGCCTGAGGCGCCCAGCATGCTGCGGGAGGGAGAGATCACCCCGGAGACCATCTGCCAGGCCGCCAAGAAGGGGGACATTGCTGCCTCTGAGGTGATGGAGCGCTTTGGACAGCTCATGGGTCAGGCCCTCACCGCTGTGGCCTGCACCGTCAATCCTCAGGTCTTTGTTATCGGCGGCCAGATGGCCCAGGCCGGTATGGTGATCCTCAAGCCCATTGAGACCTATTTCCGCCGCTATGCCTTCCACGCATTCCGCAACACGCCCTTTGTGCTGGCCGAGCTGGGCGAGGACGCTGGCATCTACGGCAGCGTGCGTATGCTCTTTGACGAGGTCAGGCTGGAGGAAGAGCCCGAATTGGAGGAGGAAGAGGAGCTGGATCTCTGACCCACCGTGTCCCCGGCTGGGGACACTTCGGTACCATATGGACGATTTGCCAGGGAGGATGGCAATGAAAAAGATCTCGTTCACGGCCCTGGTCAGCATGGTGCTCAGCTGCGTGATCTGCAGTATCGCGGTCAACTGGGTGGCCCTGCCCAACGGCTTTGTCGTTACCGGCATCACCGGCCTGGCCATGACGGCGCAGGCTTTTACCGGCGTCAACTATGCGCTGATCTACTATGGTCTCATGCTCCTGATCCTGATGCTCACCTTTGTGATGCTGGGCTATCGGGAGGTGTCTAACATCCTGCTTCTCTCCTTCCTGTACCCCTTGGTGCTGTGGATGCTCAACCACTGGACGGTGGAGATCATTTTGAAGGAGAAGCTGATCGCCGTGATGCTCTTCGGCGTCATCTACGGGGTGGGCGCAGGGATCACCTACCGCCTGGGCTACTCCTACGGCGGGACCGATACCCTGGCCAAGATTTTAAAGACCCGGGTGCTCAAGGCGGTGGAACTCAAACACATTCTGCTGGGGCTGGATGGCATGATCATGGCGGTGATGCTGCTGCGCTTCAGTCTGGATGTGGTGGCCTACGCTCTGGTAGGACAGATCATCTACGTCAACAGCATGAACTACGTCATCTTCAACATGGGGCCCAAGCTCTATGAGATCCAGATCGTGTGTGAAAACTCCAAAGCCATCGAGTCCTTTGTCATCCATGAGATCCACAAAAGCGCCACCCTCAGTCAGGTCACCGGCAGCTACTCCGGCCAGACCAAGACCCAGGTGGACTGTGTGTGCAACTCCCGGGAGTATGTACAGCTGCGGGAGTTTATCCGGGATCAAGGGGTAGACTGCTTCATCAAGGTATTTCCTCTTACCCATGTGTTTGGACAGAACAAGGATTTCCATCGGCTCAGCGATGAGAATCTGTAAAGACAAAAAAGACGGACCGCAGTGCGGTCCGTCTTTCTTGTTGTCTTAGCTCTTCCCCAGAGCCTTCTGGCTGCCGGTGTGGTAGATGGGCTTCCACTCCACCTTCCGGACCAGAGCGGCCAGGGAGATGGGAACGTAGGTAAACATAAAGATGGGGAAGGTAAATACGTACAGGATCTTCTTGTAGGTAGGAATCTGGATCTGCTTCCACTCACTGAGCACAGTCAGAGCGCCGAAGAGCAGCAGGCCCAGGTAGAAGTTGACCACGGTAGAGCAGGCAAAGCTGCCGGACACGGCCAGGATCTTGTTGGTGATGTACACCGGCTGGCCCCAGCAGGCCAGGCAGACCACCAGGTTGAAGGCCAGGGTCACCAGAGTGAGCAGCATACCGGGAGCGACAGTCATAAACATGTCGTAGCAGGACCAGCTCTGGCGGGTAGGCTTACGCAGGAAGCTGCGGGTCAGGGCGGCGCTGTAATTGGCGTTGACCTGATAGAAGCCCTTGGACCAGCGCAGACGCTGATCCCAGCTCTGACGGAAGGTGGTGGGCTGCTCGTCATAGATGACCGCCTTGTCGCAGTAGCCGATGCGGCGGCCCTTCAGGGCACAGCTGACGGAGAACTCGATGTCCTCGGTGAGCAGGTGGAAGGGCCAGCCACCGTTCTCACGGATAACGTCGGCATTGATCAAAAAGCCGGTGCCGGAGACGTGGCAGTTGGTGCCCAGAAGCATACGGGGGAAGTTGAGGAAGCGGGCCTCACGCAAGAACCAGATGGCGTAACCGGAGGAGATCCAGTTGTCGCCAAAGTTGCGGGAGTTGCGGTAGCAGGTGATGGCGCCGTAGTTGCCGCTGTCAAAGACCTTGTTCATCTCGGCGGTGAAGTTGGGGTCCACCAGATTGTCCGCATCAAAGATCATGTAGCCGTCATACTTGTCACGGCCCTCATGGTGCAGGGTGCGGAAGAGGAAGTCCAGGGCGTAGCCCTTGCCCTTCTTATTCTGGTTGAAACGCTCATAGACAATGGCGCCGGCCTGGCGGGACACCTCGGCGGTGTTGTCGGTGCAGTTGTCGGCCACCACATAGATGTCCAGGCAATCCTGAGGATAGCGCTGCTCTTTTAATGAGTGGATCAATTCTGCAATAACGCCTGCCTCGTTCCGGGCGGAAATCACCGCGGCATAGCGATGGATCTTGGCATCCTGGGACTGAGTCCAATGGTTGCGGCGGATCACGCCGATCACCAGGTAGACCAGCTGGTAAAAATAGGCCACCGTGAACAGGACCGCCAGGAAGAGGTTGAAGGCCTCCACCAGTTGAATCATATTCATGTTAATCACCTTTTAAATATTGTTGTTTATCGTCTTCGGACCAGACTCAATGTACTGGGTCTGATACATCATAGCACGCTTTTAAAATATTACAAGATTGTTTCATGAGTCTTAATGAAAAGTTAAGAGTTCATTCATAAATTCACAAGGTTGCGGGAACATTTTAGCCTGAGTTTCCTTGAATTTCCTATTCTAACTTGTACATTTCTAACAAAACTTAAGAAAAAGATTTTTGCAGAGACTTTTAAACCATGAAATACTTTCTTAACAATTTACGAATTCCGCTTTCTTTTTTCGCAAAAAACGGACCGCGGATAGGCTCCGTCGGTCCGTTCATATGTAAGATTTTCCATGCCTTCCAGCATCAGCCGCGCCCCCGCAGCAGCTCCTCGGCCAGCCCCTCCCGGACGACCAGGGCGGTAAACAGGCCAGTGTTGAGGGCTCCCTCCAGGGCGGAGGCGGCCGTATTGGCCGAGCACAGCCCGATTACCCGGGGACAGCGGGACAGAACCTCACGGGGGATCTGGATAGCAAAGTCCCGGTCGGAGGTGATGATCTCGCCCTCCTGATTAAAGTAGTAGTTGAGCAGCCGCCCGCAGGCCCGGTTGCGGTGGAGCAGGTCTCCATACCGGGCCACCGAGGCAAAATCCGGGGTGGAGGGGTAGTTGCCGATATTCACCAGGGCGGTGTCCATCTGCTCCCACTGCAGGTGGGTTTGGCGGTAGAGCTGGGTAGAGCAGAGCAGCTCCCGTTCCTCCCAGCAGGGGACAGATGGTCTGCACCGGTCCGTGCCGCCGGGGCTCCTGCTCCAGTACGGTCACCATCTGGCCGATAAAGTGGCCCCAGCCGATGCCTACCCGGCGGGCGCGCAGCCGCTCCTGACAGTCCTGCATCCCGCTCCCTCCTTCCTGCTTGGTTACGTATGTTACAGGGTATCACAGTTTTTTGCCCCGCGCAACCGGGACGGGACAGAAGCAGGCCGCCAGGGGTGCTGGCGGCCTGCTGGGGGACGTAACAGGGGGAGCGGTCAGTTGGCTTCGTACAGCTCCAGGATGGCGCCGTCCTTCCAGACAAAAGCCAGGCGGTCCTTGTCATTGGCGGGCATGGGGCCGCAGATGACGCTGTCGGCGTCGGCGATGTACTTCTCCAGATTATCCACCTTGTAGGCCACGTGGGGGTTGCGGTGGATTTCCTCTGGGAAGGGGGTGCCCTCCTCAAACTTCAGATACTCGATCTTGTAGTCGTAGTCGTCCACGTTGCTTACCCAGAACTTGGCCCCCTCGTTGTAGGTCATGCCGGGCTTGCGGTTGGTGACAGGAATGCCGATGTGCATATACTCAGCGGACATAATGGGTCCTCCTATCCATATTGTATTGGGTTAGCTATGTTTCACGGTCTCGTACACCTCAAAGGCCTGCTTGGGGGTGTAGCCCTCGTGGACCACCTTGCCGATGGCCTGGGCCATACCGGCGGGGCAGTCGGACTGGAAAATGTTTCGGCCCATGTCCACGCCGTGGGCGCCCTCCTGGATGGCCTTGTAGGCCATCTCCAGCGCGTCCAGCTCGGGCAGCTTCTTGCCTCCGGCGATGACGATGGGCACCGGGCAGGCGGCGGCCACCCGTTCAAAGCCGTCACAGTAGTAGCTCTTGACCATGTTGGCTCCGTTTTCTGCCAGCACCCGGGTGGCCAGCAGGAAGAACTTTTCGGTGCGCTCCATCTGCTTGCCAACCGCCACCACACCCAAGGTGGGCATGCCGTAGCGGGTGCCGGCGTCGGCGGTGCGGCACAGAAGCTCCAGAGAGCGGCTCTCACCGGGGGCGCCGATGAAGGTCTGGACTGCCACACAGGCCGCGTCCATGCGCAGGGCATTTTCCATGTCGCAGGCAATGCCGCCGCCGTTGGACATGTCGTCATAGAGCACGGTGGAGTCGTAGGTCACCCGCACGCACTTGGCCACCGGAGCGGCAGGGGAGATGCAGGAGCGGATGACCCCCTTGGTACCCATGAGCACGTTGACATAGGGGGCCAGGGGCGGAATCACCAGATCGATGCGCTCCAGCCCGGCAGTGGGACCCATGATATAGCCGTGGTCAAAGGCCAGCATCACGGTGTTGCCCGACTTGGGGTCAAACATCCGGGCCAGACGGCTTTTCATGCCGAAATCGCAGTGGGCCGCGCCCTTGACATAGAAGCCCTCCTGGGCTACGGGGACGTCCAGATGGTAGTCGTGGGCAGCCTTGTTGCCGATATTGTCAGCCATAGCGGGTCCTCCTTACTTCTTGGTGAGGTAGGGGGTGCGGCAGGGGGCATTCCAAAGCCGCAGCAGCTCGTCGTCCATGCGGGCCATGAACATCTGGAAGCCGGCCTGCTCCTGAACGGTGAGCAGCTCGCCCACGTAGTTGGCCACAATCTCAATGTTCTTCTCCTTCAGGATCTGCTCACACTTGCGGTAGATGATGAGCTGCTCCATGAGGGTGGTAGCGCCGGAGCCGTTGATGATGAGCATGACCTTCTCGCCGGACTGGATGCCGATGTCCTTGAGCAGGGCATTGACCATGATCTCGGCGGTCTCGTCGGCGGATTTCATGGGCTGACGGCCACCGCCGCCCTCGCCGTGCTGGCCCATGCCGATCTCCATGTCGTCCTCGCCCAGGTCGGCCAGAGCGGCGCCGGTGGAGGGATGAGTAGCGCCCCGGACGGCCACGGCCAGGGTGGCCATGTTGTCGGCGAAGCGCTGAGCAATGGCGGCCACTTCCTCCAGGCTCTTGCCCTCGGCGGCGGCGGCACCGGCGATCTTATAGGTGGGGATGCAGCCTACCAGGCCGCGGCGGTCGTCGGCGTTCTCCCGGGGCGCGTTAGACACGTCCTCCTGGGTGACCACCTTCACCACGTTCAGACCCAGCTTCTTGCACTGCTTCATGGTCAGGCTGCCGGTGAGCATATCACCGGCGTGGTTGAGAACGATGTACAGCACACCCTTGCCCTTGTCGGCCAGCTTGATGGCGTCCAAACAGGCCTGGGGACCGGGAGCGGCAAAGATATCGCCCACCACGGAGATATCCACCATGCCCTCGCCCACGAAGCCGGAGATGGCGGGCTCATGGCCGGAGCCGCCCTGGGTGACGATGGTGACACGGTCAGCGCCCTCCAGGGCGTTGTTGATGATCATGTTCTCCTCACCCCGGTGGATGATGTCCCGGTTGGCGGCGGCCTCCAAAATGGCCTTGCAGTCCCCCTGGGTCTGCTGGGCGGTCTGCACCGCGGGGATCAGGGCGTCCATCATGGTCTTGTCGCCCACCTTGGCGGTGGTGATGTCCTCCATCTCGCTCAGGCAGCCGGCAAACATGGCCTTCAGGCCTGCCTCGTCCACCTGGCTGGCGTCATCGTCCAGATTGACACCCAGTCCGCCGATCATAGTGCCGTACAGCGGTCCGGCGGAGCCGCCCTTGACCTCCATCACGGCCATCCCCAGACTGTCCAGGAAGTCCTTGATGGAGTCCTCGCCCCACTGGGGGACCCGCTCCTGGATGAGCTTGGCGATCTTTCCCATGGTGATGCCGTGGTCGCCGTCGCCAAAGCGGGAGTCGATATCACTGAGATACTGGGTGTTCTCCTCCAGCAGCTTAGCCGCCTGGAGCAGCATGGCGCCCAGAGCCTCTCGATCCAAAATCATGCGTCCTTCCTCCTTGTCTGATCCGGTGCTTTTTAGCCCGTGTTCCTGTTACGTTTGCAACAAAATCATAACAATGCAGGTAACGAAAATCAATCAATTTTGTGCAATTCTACCTATTATGGTAAATTAGACATGGGTTTTTGTGCATATCTAGTTCAAAAACAAAACTTGCTGTTACATATGTAACACACGGCGCAAAACAGTGTTCCGGAGCTACAAAGGTTTAAGCTGCATTTTACACAAACCGCGTGGAAGGGACACGGCCCCTCTGTTACAATAGACCCAGATTCCCTTCCGGGGAAGGAGGATGGAAGATGAGCGGTCAGTGCCAGAGCATCGGAAATACGAGTTCAAGGCCTTCCTGCGCCTGCTCTCTCCTCCTCCCCTCGTCTTGCGGCAGATCTCGGGCTGGACGCCCATGTCGGTGTCCAGCCCAGGGTCTGCCGCTGCTTTTTTAGGGAGCCTGTGTCCCGGCGGAATACCAGTTGAGAGGAGTCATGTTTATGCTGCCCTGTCAGAATACCTGCCCCAACTACCAGCACGGCTGCCACAAGAACTGTGCGGCCTGGAAAGAGCTTCAGGAGCGTCAGCGCCTCCAGCGTCAGCAGAAAAAGGCCTATCTGGACTACTACAATGACCTGTGCATCACGATGGCCCGGCAGTTCCGGGCGATGAGTCCCTGCCGCCTGGTCCGATAACGGCCCATACATAGAAAAAACCCCAGCCCACCAGAGAAATCTGGCAGGCTGGGGCATTTTGTTGTAGGTCAAATGGGCAGCAGGGCACAGGCAATGCGGAAGTAGACCACCAGGGAAATGGCGTCCACAATGGTGGTGATCAGGGGAGCGGCCATGATAGCCGGGTCTGCGTGGCACAGCTTGGCGACCATGGGCAGCACACCGCCCACCGTCTTGGCCAGCAGCACGGTGACAAACAGAGCCAGAGCCACCGTCAGGGCCACCATCTGGTTACCCGGGTAGGTGATGTTCAGGCGCACAAAGTTCACCGCGCTGAGCACCACACCCACCAGCATGCTCACCCGCAGCTCCTTCCAGAAGACCTTGGCAAAGTCCTTGAGCTGGATCTCGCCCACGGCCATGCCGCGGATGACCAGAGTGCTGCTCTGGCTTCCGGCGTTTCCGCCGGTGTCGGTGAGCATGGGGATAAAGGTGACCAGCAGGGGCATGGCGGCAAAGGCGGCCTCATACTGGCCCAGGATGCCGCCGGTGATCATGCCGGAGATCATCAGCACCAGAAGCCACAGGATGCGGTGCTTGGCCAGGGACAGTACGCTGGTTTTGAGGTAGGGCTTCTCCGAGGGAGCCATGGCGGCCATCTTCTCAAAGTCCTCGGTGGCCTCCTCTTCCATGACGTCCATCACGTCGTCTACCGTGACGATGCCCACCAGACGGCCCTCCTTGTCCACCACGGGCAGGGAGATAAAATCGTACCTCATCATCCGGGCCACCGCTTCCTCCTGGTCCTCGGTGGTCTCGGCGGTGATGACATCGGTCTCCATCAGCTCGGCAATGAGCTGCTCGTCCTGGGCCAGGAGCAGCTCCTTGATGGTGAGCACGCCCTCCAGCCGGCGGCCGGCGTCGGTGACATAGCAGGTGTACACGCTCTCCGAGTTTTCCCCAGTGCGGCGGATGTGGGCGATGGCCTGGGCCACCGTCATGGACTGCTTCAGGTCGGTAAACTCGGCGGTCATGATGCTGCCCACCGAGTTGTCGGGGTAGTTCAAAAACTGGTTGATGAGTTTGCGGGTGTCGGGGCGGGCGGCCTTCAGTACCCGCTTGACTACGTTGGCGGGCAGCTCCTCCAGCATGTCCACCGCATCGTCCACGTACAGCTCCTCCACGATCGCGGAGACCTCCTGGTCGGTGGCCGACTGGATAATGACCTGCTGGGTGTCCGGCTCCAGATTGGAGAACACCTCCGCTGCCATCTCCTTGGGCAGGGCGCGGAACACCACCACGATCTTGTCCTGGGGCAGCTCCTCCAGGAACTCGGCGATATCGACTTCGTTCTCCTCCAGCAGGGCGGCACGCAGCGCGTGCAGATCACGGCGCTCCAGCAGCTCCAGCAGCGCCTGAATATCCATCATCTTCTTCTCCATTGGAAATTCCTCCTGTTCTTGGTTTGATACAGCGAGGAAGCTACCAATTGGACATACAAAACCGCGGCAAACCTGCCGAAGAAGACTCTTCGGCTGTTTTCCGCGGTGATATCCGAGTATGGAGCCGCTAAGGCGGCGCAAAGCAGACCACCCCGAAGGGCGTGGTCAAATCACTGGGAAAGCCAGGCAGCCTGGACAGTCCCGGTCCATATCGGAATATCACGGTCCATATTGGTACTTCGTCCGCATAAGTCCACCTGGATTTCCTCCTTTTATCGGTATTTTGGCAGAGTTTCCTCCACCGGATTCCAGAATAGCATATTTTTTTACCCAGAACAAGTTATAAATTGTAAAGAATTTTTGGATTTTGGCGACGGCGAAAAAAAGAAACCGCCGCCCGGGGACCGGTCCGGAAGAGACCGGTCCGCCGAGACGGCGGGATGTCTATGGGAAGTTACCGGGTGGAGTCGTAGGTGTACACCGGGGGAGCGGGAGGGACAAAGGAGATCCGGGCGTCGTAGAAGCCCGCCCGGGCCAGTCCGGTGTAGGGCAGCAGCCAGAGCTCCACCGGCAGGCAGAGCAGAAGCCCAACCAGAGAGCCGGCGGTGGTTCCGGCAACCAGAGTCATCAGCGTTTCCGGAGTCGCGCCGCTCTGAAAGATCCCAATCAGGGTGGGGATGAGGAAGATGACCTGGGCAAGAATGGCCAGACCCCACTCCAGCAGGTACCAGCCCAGGAAGGACAGGTCCAGCTTAAAGAGCTCCATCTTCCAGCCCCGCATCAAGACTACGCTCTCCCGCACCGCAGCAGACGCGCCCCGATCGGGGCGGTCCATCAGCAGGTAGGGGGCCAGCGCATAGCGCAGGCGGATAAAATAGAGGTAGGGGATCAGGGCGAAGGTGAACAGCTGGGTCAGAAGGATCATCATTTCCAGACTGTTGGCGGCGGAAATGATCACCGTAGCAGGGATCACAGGCAGCAGGCACCAGCCAAACAGCCGCAGGAAGATCTGGATCTCCATCAGCAGCACCTGACCGGCCATGCCGAAGCCGTCAATCAAGGTGGCAAAGTCGGCCTCATCTCTCCGCCAGGCCCTCAGGCACCATATCTCATAGCCGAAGTTCATTACCACGCTGTACAAGGTGAGCAGCAGGGTGAAGAACAGGGGGAAAAACTGTACTCCGGAAGAAGTAGCGGCCAGACTGGTGGTAAAACCGGCCAGATCGGAAATGGTGCTCACGCCGGTGGTCAGCCCCCAGAACAGCAGGGCCACCAGCCAGGCGGGAGGAACATTTTGCCGCATGGTCTGTCTGGCCCGGTCCTTCAGGGCCTTGCGATGGATCTCCATGGGTATCATCTTGTGTCTCCGTTCTATGTATGAATTTGTGCTCAGCTCTCCCAGTTCTCCATGACCTGGCGCAGCTGGTCAGCCAGCTTTGCCAAGTCCTTGTTGGGACGGCCGCGGCTGCGGCTGATGAGAGCCTCCAGCTGCTTGGACACGTCCAGCAGGCGGACAAAGGCGGGGGAGCCCTGAGCAGCGCCGCCGGATACCCGCTTGGGCTCCAGCACCACGCCCTTGGCCAGCATCACATTCTCCGCCAGGTCGTAGACCTCCTGATAGAGAGGCGCGTGGGCGGGAATGCCCCGGTCGTTGAGGGTCTGGGCAAACAGGTCGGTGACCGGGCTGTCGCCGTGGACCACAAAGACCTGCTTGGGAGCGGGGCTGAAGCGGCCGATCCAGTCCAGCAGGTGGGTGCGGTCGGCGTGGGAGCTGAGTCCCTTAAAGTTGATAATGCGTGCGTTGACGGCGATCTCCTCGCCAAAGAGTTTGACAGACTTGGCGCCTTCCAGCAGCCGCCGGCCCAGAGAACCCTCCGCCTGGTAGCCCACGAACACCACGGCGCACTCGCTGCGCCACAGGTTGTGCTTCAGGTGGTGACGGATACGGCCGGCATCACACATGCCGGAGGCGGAGATAATGACCTTGGACCGGGGGTCCAGGTTCAGGGCCTTGGACTCGTCGGTGGACTGCACCAGAGTGAGCCCCGGGAAGGTAAACAGGTTTTCGCCCCCCTGGAGGACGGCGATGGCCTCCTCGTCCAGGTAGCCGCGAAGGTCCCCGGCGTAGATCTTGGTGGCCTCGGCAGCCAGCGGGCTGTCCACGCACACCTGGAAGTCGGGGTGGGTCTTGACCAGCCCCTCATTTTTGATTTCCCGCAGGAAGTAGAGAAGCTCCTGGGTGCGGCCCACAGCAAAGGAGGGGATCACCACGTTGCCGCCCTGGGCGAAGGTGTCGTCGATGAGCTGGGCCAGCGCTTCGGTGTAGCTCTCAGGCACCTCGTGGTCCCGGTCACCGTAGGTGGACTCCATGACCACATAGTCTGCCTCTTCCAAAAATTCCGGGTCCCGGATAATGGGCTGGTCCACGTTGCCCAGGTCGCCGGAGAAGACCAGCTTGCGCTCCACGTCACCCTCCTTGGCCCAGATCTCCACAATGGAGGAGCCCAGCAGGTGGCCCGCGTCCCGGAAGCGGATCTTCACGCCCTCGCACAGGTCCAGCGTCTGGCCGTACTCCAAGGTAAAGATCTGCTCCAGCGCCGCCTCCGCGTCAGCCACGGTGTACAGCGGCTCCACCTCGGGCCGTCCGGCACGCTTGCCCTTCTGGTTCTGCCACTGAGCGTCGCTCTCCTGAATGAAGGCGGAGTCCCGCAGCATAATGGACAGCAGCTCACCGGTGAGCCGGGTGGTGAAGATCTGGCCCTGGAATCCCTCTTTCACCAGCAGGGGGATCCGGCCGGAGTGGTCGATGTGGGCGTGGGTAACGATAACATAGTCGATGTAGCTGGGGGAGAAGTCCAGAGCGTTGTCGTCATGCTCATCCCGGCCCTGCTGCAGGCCGCAGTCGATGAGGATCTTTTTGCCCCCCACCTCCAGGCAGTGACAGCTTCCAGTGACCGCGTGAGCCGCGCCGAAGAATGACAGCTTCATAACCGTGCCTCCTGTGTTCCTATGTAGTGACTATATTGTACATCGAACCCAGGGAGAATTCTATACTAATTTGTGAATCTTGTCTGAATTACAGCACCTGGAAGTGCTGGAGGGCTTTGACGATGCCGTCCTCGTCCACCGAGGCGGTGGCCCAGTCGGCCTGCCGCTTCACCTCGTCACTGGCGGTGCCCATAGCTACGCCGATGCCGGCGTGGACCAGCATGGAGAGGTCGTTTTCTCCGTCGCCGAAGGCCATGCTCTCCTCCACGGGGATACCGAAGTGCTCCAGAATGGCGTCCATGCCCTTGTCTTTCCCGCCGGTGGGAGGGATGACGTCCAGGAAGTGGGGATGCCAGCGGGTGGTTTTCAGATGGGGCGCCCGGTCCAGCAGCAGGTGCTCGTTGTCCCGGTCCAGGAAAGTAATCGCCTGGTAGATCTCCCGGCCCAGGGCATAGGAGGCGGGGCGCACCGGAGGCAGAGGCAGGTTCAGATCCTTCATAAAGGTGCGGGTAAACTGGTTGATGCAGTTGAGGTAGACCTCTTCGCCCTCCAGGAAAATGCAGGAGAAGGCGTCGTCCCCTGCGGCGGCCACCAGCTCCTCCACCGCCTGGGCAGGCATGGGATTTTTCCGCAGGACCTGGTCTCCGGCAAAGCAGTACTGACCGCTGAGGGTGACATAGCCGTCAAAGGGGAACCAATCCCGCACCTGGCCCAGCATTTTCTGGTGCCGCCCGGTGGAGAGAAACAGCTTGATGCCCCGCTGGCGTAGCACATTCAGGGCCCCCAGCGTGGAGGCGGGGATGGTGTGGGTCTTGAAGCTGACTAAGGTGCCGTCTACATCAAAGAAAATGGCTTTAATCATAGTTTTCTCCTTAAAAAAGGCTTCCCCGAAGGGGGAAGCCTTTGGGCTTGTTTGTTTCTAGGAACGAGGTGTTCCTTTCTGAGCGATCAGAAAGGAACCAAAGAATCGCCGGGGCCGCCTTCGATGAGCGCCATGCCGGAGGCGGCGCTCATAGGCGGCTTGCCCCGGACCCCAATTACGGGGGACGCCCTCCAGGAAGATTGGGAATATCCCTCCGGCGGGCAAAGATAAGACCGGCAGTCCTTCTCGCCTCGGCCCACTGGGGCCTGCCCAGGCTGAAGTTTGCGGCATCCTGCGTTGAAATGACACCGCCTGCCCAGGCAAAACTGTGGCAGCTGGTCCGCCCAACCACCGGCGCACCCAACAGGAAGGGAAGCACCAGGCGGTGTACGTTAGTGAGCAAAAGCTTGCAAAATTTGATGGCAAAAGGCCCTTGTGGGTCGAGAGTAAAGGGGTGCACAGTCAAAACTTAGGCCGCCGAAACTTATCAAAAGCCCGAAGTGGCCCGCCCCCGTAAACAGGGGGACCGGGGGAAAGGTGACTATGAGCGCCCGATCCGCGAAGGCGCTCATCGGAGCCGTCCCCCGGCGATCTTTGGTGCTTTCCATCGCTGGAAAGCACACACTTTTCGGCTTTCCTGAAAATAATATTACTGAGAAACTTTCGCAGTATCTAATTTTTCCACCAGCGCCCACTCCACGCGGCGCTCGCACAGCTCCTCCACCCGGATGCGCAGGCCCATGGCCTCCACCACCGGGCGGCTGCCGTCCTCGGGAATGACCGGCAGCAAGGCAAAGACCAGACCGCCTACGGTGTCGCAGTCCAGCTTCTCCAGCTCCTCCTCGTCCAGCTCCACGTCCATGGCCTGGGCCAGGTCCTCCAGGTCGGCGGAACCGGACACCTTCCACTGCTTGTCGCTGAGCTGGATGATCTCCTGCTCCTCCTGGGGATCGAACTCGTCGTAAATCTTGCCCACCAGCTCCTCCAGCAGGTCCTCCAGGGTGAGCAGGCCGCCGGTGCCGCCGTACTCATCCACCACCAGAGCCATGTGGATCTTTCGATTTTGCATATCCCGGAACAGTACGTCAGCCCTTACCGACTCCGGCACAAAATAGGCCGGGCGGAGCAGCTGCTCCAGGGGCTGGGGCTGGGGCTTGCTTCGATTGATCAGGTAGTCCCGGGCGGACAGAATGCCCACAATGTCGTCGATATCTTCCTTATAGACCGGGAAACGGGACAGACCAGAGGACTGGATGGTGTCCAGAATGGTCTGGTCGTCATCATCCAGCGCCAGGGTTACCATATCGGTGCGGTGACGCATCACGTCGTCGGCGGTCATGCTGTTGAATTCAAAGATGTTGGCGATAAGCTCCTTTTCGTTCTGCTCAATGGCTCCGGACTCCTCGCCCTCCTCCACCATTGCCATGATCTCATCGGCCAGTTCCTCACCCTTATCCCGGCGCAGCCAGGCCAGGACTGGGCGGTAGAGCAGTAAAATTACATTGACAGCCAGACTAATCCCAAACAATATGGGCCATAAATGGTCCCCAGACACGGAAATTCCCCCTTAAATTTAAAAAATATACGAATACAATTTGCATGATAGCACAAAATCTTCCTCCGCGCAAGAGAAACCCCGGCGGCTCTCTGCCCGCTGCCGCTCAAAAACAGAGACTTAACAGAAGCAGGTGCTTTCCTTTTACAAAGTGTGGGAATAGGGTGCAAATGGCCGGCGGATATGCTATAATTTTTCCAAACACCGAACGGAGGAGAGAGCGATGAAGCTGGGTTCAGAGCGTTGGCTGGGCCATATCCGGGAGCTGGGGATTTTTTTAAAATGGCTGCTGTATGCCTGCGGGATCGGGCTGTTGGCGGGAGCGGTGGCGGCCGCGTTCCACTTCGGCATCGATTGGGCCACCGAACTGCGGGGGGAACACCCCTGGGTAGTCTGGCTGGCTCCGGTAGGAGGCGTGGCCATTGTGTTGCTGTACCGGGTGTGCCATATGGAAAAAGACCAGGGCACTAATCTGGTGCTGGTGGCTGTGCGGGAGGCAGAGCCGCTGAAGCTGCGTACGGCGCCGCTCATCTTCCTATCCACCATCCTCACCCATTTGGTGGGCGGCTCGGCGGGGCGTGAGGGAGCCGCGCTGCAGCTGGGCGGCTCCTTAGCCGCCTGGGTGGGCCGTGGGATCGGTCTGGACGATAAAGACCGGCGGGTCATGGTCATGTGCGGCATGGCCGCCGCCTTCTCCGCCCTGTTCGGCACTCCCCTTACCGCTGCTGTCTTTGCTATGGAAGTGGTAAGCGTGGGCGTCATGTATTACGCCGCGCTGGTGCCCTGTGCGGTGGCCTCATCGGTGGCCTTCCTGCTGGCGCGCTTTTTGGGGCTGCACCAGACCTCGGGCTATCCGGTGGGAGAGGCTATGACTCTCACCCCTTTGACCATGCTCCAGGCGGCGGGGCTGGGCCTGCTGTGCGCCTTGGTGTCTATTTTGTTTTGTAAGGCCATGCACTACGCGCCAAAACTCTACGCCCGGGTGCTGCCCAATACCCTGGCCCGGGCGGCGGTGGGCGGCGTGCTGGTGCTGCTGCTCACTTTGCTGGTGGGAGAGCAGACCTACAACGGAGCAGGAGACGCCGTCATCCGCGCCATGCTGGCCGGAGAGACCATCCCCGAGGCCTTCCTGCTGAAAATCCTCTTTACCGCTGTCACCCTGGGAGCGGGGTTCCGGGGCGGCGAGATTGTCCCCGTCCTCTTTACCGGTGCGGCCTTTGGTACTACGGTGGGACCGCTGTTGGGGATCCCCCATGGATTCGGCGGAGCGATGGCCATGGCGGCGGTGTTCTGCGGGGCCACCAACTGCCCCATGACAGCCCTGCTCCTCTCCCTGGAACTGTTCGGCGGCGAAGGGTTACCCCTGTATGCGCTGTGCTGCGGCGTGTCCTACATGCTCTCTGGATACTATGGTCTGTACAGTGAGCAGAAGATCGTCTACTCCAAATTCAAAACCGAGTGGATCGACAAAAAAGCACAATGACGCAATCCCCTGGGGCAGTAAGGATCGCGCCTCTGCAACAAGATATTGTGCTGTATTTTTTGTCGAATTCAATATATTGACTCCCCCCTTTCAACATGATATAGTAAAGGCACGCGAACTACGGCCCGGCGACCTGCCGGGCCGTTACACAGTCTGAAAGAAGAGGGAGAGATGAGTCATGTACCAAGTGACAAAGCGTGACGGCACCGCCGCCACCTTCGAGATCGGCAAGATCAGCGCCGCCATTACCAAGGCGTTCCAGGCTCTGGACAAGCAGTTCCATCCCAGTGTCATCGACCTTCTGGCTCTGCGGGTCACCGCTGACTTTGAGCCCAAGGTCCGGGACGGCCGCATCGCCGTGGAGGACATTCAGGACAGCGTGGAGGCCGTCCTCTCTGAAGCGGGATACTCCGACGTGGCCAAGGCCTACATTTTGTACCGTAAGCAGCGGGAGAAGATCCGCAACGTCAATTCCGCCCTGCTCAACTATAAGGATCTGGTGGATGACTACCTGCAGATCAACGATTGGCGGGTGAAGGAGAACTCCACCGTTACCTACTCTGTGGGCGGCCTGATCCTCTCCAACTCCGGCGCCATCACCGCCAACTACTGGCTGAGCGAAATTTACGACCAGGAGATCGCCAACGCCCACCGCAACGCCGAGATCCACCTCCACGACCTCTCCATGCTCACCGGCTACTGCGCCGGCTGGAGCCTGAAGCAGCTCATCCAGGAGGGACTGGGCGGTATTCCCGGAAAAATCACCTCTGCCCCTGCCAAGCATCTGTCCACCCTCTGCAACCAGATGGTCAACTTCCTGGGCATCATGCAGAACGAATGGGCGGGCGCTCAGGCCTTCTCCTCCTTCGATACCTATCTGGCTCCCTTTGTTAAGGTGGACAACCTGACCCAGAAGGAAGTCAAGCAGTGCATCCAGTGCTTTGTCTACGGCGTCAACACCCCCAGCCGCTGGGGTACCCAGGCTCCCTTCTCCAACATCACCCTGGACTGGACCGTGCCCAAGGACCTGGAGAACCTGCCCGCCATCGTAGGCGGCAAGGAGCAGGACTTCACCTACGGGGACTGCAAGAAGGAAATGGACATGGTGAATAAGGCCTTCATCGAGATCATGATCGAAGGCGACGCCAACGGCCGCGGCTTCCAGTATCCCATCCCCACCTACTCCATCACCCGGGACTTTGACTGGAGCGAGACAGAAAACAACAAGCTCCTCTTTGAGATGACCGCCAAGTACGGCACTCCCTATTTCTCTAACTACATCAACTCCGACATGGAGCCCTCCGACGTGCGCTCCATGTGCTGCCGCCTCCGTCTGGACCTGCGGGAGCTGCGGAAAAAGTCCGGCGGCTTCTTTGGCTCCGGCGAGTCCACCGGCTCTGTGGGCGTGGTCACCATCAACCTGCCCCGCATCGCCTATCTGGCCAGCGACGAGGCCGACTTCTACAAGCGCCTGGACCACCTGATGGACATTGCCGCCCGCAGCCTGAAGACCAAGCGTACCGTCATCACCAAGCTGCTGGATGCAGGCCTCTATCCCTATACAAAGCGTTATCTTGGCAGCTTTGATAACCATTTCTCCACCATCGGCCTCATTGGTATGAACGAGGTGGGCCTGAATGCCAAGTGGCTGCGGGCAGACCTCACCCATGAGGAGACCCAGAAGTTTTCCAAGGACGTGCTCAACCACATGCGGGAGCGTCTGAGCGACTATCAGGAGAAGTACGGCGACCTCTACAACCTGGAGGCTACCCCTGCCGAGTCCACCACCTACCGTTTTGCCAAGCACGACAAGCAGGAGTTCCCCAACATCATCACCGCCAACGAGAACGGTACCCCCTACTACACCAACTCATCCCACCTGCCCGTGGGCTATACCGAGGACATCTTCTCCGCTCTGGATATCCAGGACGAGCTCCAGACCCTCTACACCTCCGGTACCGTGTTCCACGCCTTCCTGGGCGAGAAGCTGCCTGACTGGAAGGCGGCGGCCAACCTGGTGCGGAAGATCGCGGAGAACTACAAGCTGCCCTACTACACCATGTCCCCCACTTACTCCGTCTGTGCCGACCATGGCTACCTCACCGGTGAGCAGCATGTCTGCCCCATCTGCGGCAAGGAGGCCGAGGTGTACAGCCGTATCACCGGTTACTATCGCCCGGTGAAGAACTGGAACGACGGCAAGACCCAGGAGTTCAAGGATCGGAAGGTGTACGACATTAACCATTCCCACCTGCGTTGTGCCGGCCGCGCCGGCTCTCAGGTCACGGTGGACAGCACTCCGGCTCAGAAGGCGGACAGCGATGAGCTGCTGCTCTTCACCACCCGCACCTGCCCCAACTGCCGCCAGGCCATCAGCCTGCTGGACAAGGCGGGGATTTCCTACCGGAAGGTAGTGGCGGAGGAGAGCCCCGATCTCACCACCCGTTACGGCGTGCGGCAGGCTCCCACCCTGGTCTATGAGGATCAGGGACAGGCAGTGAAGCTCACAGGCGTGGGCGCCATCAAAAAGTTCGCCGATCAGAACCGCGCCGCCGTCTGACCGCTTTCTTGAAAGAAAGCTTGGCAAAGAACTTTGTGGGAAACTTCGTTTCCCTTCTGCGCCCGTAAGAAACATATTTGTAGGAGCGACATTTCCGTCGCTCCTACTTTTTTATGGGTAAGGAGGTTCAGCCCGCTCGATACCTGCCGCACCAAACAGGTAGGCAGGCACCAGGCGGTGTACCGTAGAAGCAGTTGCTTCTAAATTTTGCGGGCAGTAGGGCCTAAGGCCCGGGAATAGAACAGAAACAGAACTTGATTTTGCCCGCCGGAATGTTTCAGCAATCCAAAGGGATACGCTCTCGTAAATGGGGGTCCAGGGGGTGGGGCGACTTTGAACGCCCGCCCTGCGAGGCGTTCATCGGAGACACACCCCTTGGCGCATCTTTGGTTACTTTCTGTGCGAGCAGAAAGTAACAACTCGTCCTCCCCACAGAGAAAAACTTAAAAACTTATCCACATTCTGAATTTAAAATGTGGACAAAAAATACTCCGTTCCCACAAGGGGAACGGAGTATCAGGTTGTAGAAAAAGCCCGTTCTGGTAAACAGACCAGAGCGGGCTTTTGAGCTGGAAGCAGAAAAATTGCAAAAATC
>JACXXQ010000367.1_pt1 | contig 25534 bp, 25 predicted proteins | sample 8621361 | NCBI WGS metagenome assembly JACXXQ01 (sample SAMN15503820, study PRJNA645414) | gut metagenome | isolation source: feces | host: Bos taurus | place: USA | collected 2016 | reverse complement strand
CTCTGTCATAAAGGGTATATCTTCTCTATTATTATTTCATTTGTTTATGCGAGTGCCAGTTTTGCTATCGTATTTGCAATGTCAAATATTTTATCTCCTTTATCTGCGGTTTTCCGTTGGGCGTTACCTCACATGACGAATGGACCTACCTATGGATTGGATAACTGGTTTTTGAGTACACCTGCTTGTATCGGCGTCTTAATACTAACAGCAACAGCTTCTTTAATACTTTCTATCAGTATCAAGAAAAGGCAAGAAATATAGAAAGGAGGAACCTATTGATGATAAGGCTAATAAAAACAGAGTTTTTGAAATATAAAAGATATAATGTTATATGGCTTGGAATTACCTCAATGCTCTTTTCAATTATTTTAGCGATATTTCAATTAGCAGGGACAACCAACAGTATAGTAAGCTACACTGGACTTTCAGAAGGTGTTATATGGAATCATTTTAGTCTATTTCTTCCATTTACTTTTACATTAGTGATTGGATATTCCATAAATCGTGAATACACAGACGCTACTTTGAAAAATATTTTAACTGTACCTATTTCGCGTTTCAGCCTACTTTTGTCTAAGTTTGTTGTTGGCTATGTTTTGGTGTTAATTGAAACGCTTTTCAGCTTTTTTGTTACTCTCATAATTGCCATAGCAATGCGTTGCTCTGACATAAATATTGTTTCTTGTATTACAAGTTTCAAGCAATTATGGATTGTAAGTAGTTGTTGTTACATTGCTGTTCTTCCTGTAATCATTATATTTTGTCAGAAACAAAACAAATTTTTATCAGGAGTTGTATTTTCATTCTTTTATGGATTTTGTGGAATATTTCTTGCGGATAGGAACTTAGCCAGTTTGTATCCAATGACAACTGGCTTAGTTCTTTCCGATTATACTCACGACCCCCAAATAACGTATATTCCAGTATTAAGTTTGATTATGCTTTTATTACTTTTTGTCTGTTCGTTGATTATTTTGAAAATTTTTACGATAAAACAAAATGATATATAAAATTCTGCCACCGACGGCAAAAGAAAAAAAGCCGTCGCAGCGCAGAGATATTTTCACGCGCCTATTCTATTTCGGCGGCTTTGATTATGAACCGCCCCCTGTCTACTTGACAGGGGGCGGTTCAGTCGGCCAGATTGCGCGCATCATGTGTTCAGATATAAACTTGGTGGCGCTCAAGGTTTCGGAGCTGAATATGCGGGGACACCGATTCTGCGAACAGGAGCACCGAAGCAGTTTCTTGAAATGAACTGTGATAAATTTGTAGGATGGATCAGCGCAAAGGCTCCTGAGAGAATCGAAGCATCAAACAAGATGACATCATGGAAAAGGAGAAAAAATTACGATGAAATACTTGCTGTATCGTTCCTTCGGGAATCTGGATCAGGATGTAAAGAAACACGAGCTGGTGGCCGTGGAGTACGGGAAAGATATCTATGATGTTACGGATGCACTGATCAAGGCGGCTGCGGATGACCTTGCCGGTCTGCCGGAATACGAAAAGTATGAAACCGCAGCATTTTCCCCAGAGCGGACAAAGGATTTCCGGAAGGTTAAGCGCTATGCGTATGAGATGACCGGCATCGTCTATCCCACCTACGGAGATAAAAATATTCTGATTGACTTTGGGATTGTGGAGGAAGCGGAATGAGCAGAGAGGAACCGTATTATATCCCGATACCAGAGGAATACGGGCGCAGGAAATTAAATGCCCTCTATCGGGAGATCCCGTTGAAGGATACCGCTTCGCGGCTTCTGCGAAAGTATTTGAATGCCGCCGCCAATCTGTACGGCATTATCCCGCTCCGCAAGCTCTATGGGATCATCACATCGCAGAACAAATCGCTGGTGACGAAGGAAGAGTTTCTTGCCTTTGCCGAAATCGCAAGGCATGAGTGCGAGGACTACTACATCCTCGGTAAATCTGAACTCTATTACGACGGTCCTGAAACGGAGTTAATGGAGTATGAGGTCATAGATGTGCAGCTAATCGGCGAGGACCTTGAACCATATCATGAGATCTTACGAGGCCATCAGGGGAAGCCCTACTATGTACCGGACAAGAAGGAGTTCCTTGCTTACGACAATCCCTTCCACTGGGAGAACACCCCGGAAGCGGAGGCATTCCGAAACTTCCTCCTGACTAAAACCACTATGCCGGAGGACAAGCTGGAAGCGGTGTTCACAGACATCTATTATGGCCTCCATTGCATGAACGCCGGATTTGAGGATGTGATGAGCCGGTTGGATGAGATTGGTGTGAAGTTTCGCCGCAAAGTGGATATAGGCGATTTTGCAGCGGTGTATACGCCGTTTCACAACCATGTGCGGATGCAATATAACCGTGGTCATACGCCCGACGAATTGACCGCAATGTGTCCCCCGGATGAACGCATTCCCAAGTCTATTTCCTTTGGCCCGAACATCCGTCAGGCCATTGCGGACGGAACCATGAATCCAGACGAGCTTCGGCAAGGGATTCTGGCAATGGAGATACCCAGCGAAGAGCTGCGGATGAATTTCCTGAAAGAAATCGCAGAAATTCAGAACGGAACAAAACCGAAAAAGGTTGGCCGGAACGATCCCTGCCCCTGCGGAAGCGGGAAGAAATACAAAAAGTGCTGCGGACGGTGATGCGCATGAAGATCAAGCTGCAAACGGTCATAGATGCAATCGAACAGGCCAGCGATGCCTACACGATGCTCTATGATACGAAAACCAACGAAACGGTTTATCTGCCTGATGTATGGATCACCGGTGAGACAGATGAGGATCTTGCCGAACTGATCGAGAAGGAACCGGAGCGGTTTCTCCGATTCCCGACAAAATATGAAATCCACGAATACAGCATCATGGACTCCTTTGTGGACGACCTCCCAGCGGGCAGGATCAAAAGCGAGCTGGCTGGGGCGATACGCGGCAAGGGTGCGTTCCGGCGTTTCAAGCAGACGATCCGCTTTCACGGCGTGGAACAGTTGTGGTACGACTATCAGGCAAACGCCTACCGGGAGCTTGCCGAACGATGGTGCAATGAGAACGATATCCAATTTGAATAAAGTATAGTCATCAAGGCGTCGTACGGTCGCTTAGCAATAAATTCGACATCCTTGTTGAGTCCTTTATTAACCGTGGTAACTACAACGGTTTGAGATCCATGCGGCGCTGTTTGCCCTTGACTAAAGCTTGCCCGGTGTATCATTAAAACAAAAATAAGAATTTGAAAACCATAAAATTATGAGTGATTATTGCTCTCCATAGGTTATCAATAAAATCCTCCAAAAGCCTTGAAACTAAAGGATTTATCGCAGTGTGTTCGCCTTATCTTTCTATATGGTTTCACACAAGTTTACTCTTTCCCTGACTGCTTATAAGGGCAAAATCAAGGGCAAGAAAATCTCATAACAAGATATAACAGAGTGTGGCAATCGGAGAACTGTGACATATGTGCGAATATATTATAACGGAGGATTTTTTAATGGACAAGTATATTTATGATGAAAGCAATGGTTTATGGTATGAGTTGCAGGGGGATTATTATATTCCTTGCCTTGTTTTACCAACCGAAAAAGAGCACAAACCTATCGGCTTATGGGGACAACGACACAAACGCTACTTACAGAAACATAAAAGAATGGTTTACATGTCGCTGCTCATGAATGGCAAGTTGAATAGTTATCTTGCCGACATTGACGAACAGGCAACAGAGATGATGTTTCGATTGGTCGAGCAAATGGCTGACAAGGAGGGGGTTGCTGAACAGCTTAAAGCAGAAAATCCTATTTTGTGGGTTGGAAAAATGAACAAAATACAAGCAAGGGCAAGAGAAATCGTACAAACAGAACTAATTTTTGTATAAAGCACTCAAGCGGTAGGGAATTGATTATCCCTGCCGCTTTTCCTAAAGAAAAATTTCTCTCGTTTTCTCAAAAGAGGTATGGTGCCACAAGTATACGCTTCGGTACTGTCAAGAATTATGCGCAAATTCGTTTGCAGACTCTGGCTGGATGAGGTCAGCCAGCAATAGAGGCGTCTTCCAGAGCCGCCTCCAAATGCTTCATATTCATGTACTTCTTGTTGCCCCACTGGGAGAAGGCCGTCCTGCTCCGACTGTGGGGTGAATCCTTCTCGCACAAGGGCGATGCAAAGTTCCTTAAAATACGCTTCTCGATCCATGAATTTTCCCTCCGATGAGTGGTACCTATTGGTACATTGTTTATACGCCGGAAAACAAAAAAGGCCGCCACTCCAAAAGAGTGACGGCCTTGATGTGCCGGGGAAGTGGTTTGTACCATATTTTAGTACAAACCACTTTGTTCACGAAAATTTAACAAAATATTTTTTTGCTGTGAGCGGAATAATTCTGAAAACAACGGCGAAAAACGGGGGGATAACCGCCAGAATTTAGTTCAAGTCCTCACCAATGGGGGTAAGCATGAAAAGATATCTTTTTTTGTGCAGTCAAAATTGGACGCGAAAAACCCCCGAAACCGTTGTGGCTTCGGGGTTTTCCGGTGCGATATCTTTTTTGGTCGCACAATGTGGTTGCGGAGGCTGGATTTGAACCAACGACCTTCGGGTTATGAGCCCGACGAGCTACCAGGCTGCTCCACTCCGCGCTATTTTGTTTGCCCTCTTGCTGAGTGCTTATATATAATAGCATACGGAATCGGGGTTGTCAAGCCTGTTTTTTTAATTTTTTTGTTCCGCTCTTTTCTGCCGCATGGGGCCGGGCAGTTCTCATTCCACCGGCTCCGCCCCCACCTGCGCCAGATCAAACTCCACAATTTCGTCGCCGCTGGCCTGCTGGGCGGCGCTGTCCGCCGGGTGCTGGGTCTGCACCTCGCCGTCCGCCGAGGCCTGGGCGGCCCCTTCCCCGAAGCCCGCGGCGGTCTGGGCCGCCTGTTCATCGGTCAGGGGCGCGGGGGTGGCTGCGGCGTTTGCCAGCCCCAGCACCTCGCCGGAGGGCTCGTTCAGCAGGTAAGCTCCCACCGGCTTTTCCTTATACACCAGCAGCACACACTGGCAGGTGGTATCGCCGCCCGACCGGGCCGGGCACTCCACCAGCCATTTTTCCACCGTTTTGCCCTTGCTGTCCGCCAGATCGAAGCCGCTCTCCTTCACCACCGTGTTGAAGGCGGAAAAGCTCTCGTCCCACTTTTTGGGGATCTTCACCTTATCCACCGTGGCGGTGGTCAGATCCACCTCCAGCCCGAAGCACTTGAAAAAGGCGGCGATGTCCTCCGAGCCGGTAATCTGCCCGGGCACGGCGGCCCCGCTCACCGCGGCCGAAGCGCTGGCCTCCAGCGCGCCGTCCCCCGCGTGGATGAAGCCGCTCACCGCCAGCACCGCCCCCGCCAGCGCAATGCCGCACACAGCGGCGGCGCCCAGCCTGCGCAGGCTCTTTTTGCCCAACGTCAACACAAACATTGTCTGGATCCCTCCTCCATGAACTGCTCTTCGGTCATGCGAAGCACTGGTTCATAGGTATGTGCCGGATCCTTAAAATATGTGCCTACGGGGCGGCCGGTTCAACGGGCGGCAGTCTGCGGCCGGGTTTGCGCCCGCCTCAGCAGGATGCGCACCTCCCGCCACAGCGCCACCGCCAGCGGAATGGCACTGGCCGTCCAGGCAAGGGGTGCGGCCGAGCAGGCCCCGGCCATGCCGAACGGGGTGGTGAGCAGCAGCGCCGCCACCATGCGCATGGCCATTTCCACCACGCCCGCGGCGGTGGGCACCGCGCCCCGGCCAAGGCCCTGCAGGCTGAACCGGCAGATATACAGCACCGCCAGCGAGCAGTAGCCGATGCCCACCATGATCAGGTAGATGTGGGCCAGCCGGGCCACCTCGGCCTGCCCGGGCAGGAACAGGCCGGCCAGCTGCCGCCCCAGACCGATGCTCACCGCGGCCGCGGCCACGCTGTATCCCAGCGCCATGGTCAGGCACTGGCGCAGGCCCAGCGCGATGCGCCGGTAATCCTGTGCGCCGTAGTTCTGGGCGGTGTAGGTGGCCATGGTGGTACCGAAGGACACCAGCGGCATGGTGAACACACCCTCCAGCCGGTTGCCTGCGGTGAAGGCGGCCACCGCATCCGCTCCAAGGCCGTTCACCGCCGCCTGCAGAATCAGGGTGCCGATGGAGATCAGGCAGGTCTGAAAGGCCATGGGCAGGCCGATGCGCAGATGCGCCCCACCTCCGCCGGGCCGGGCAGGAAATGCCGGGGGCTCAGCTTCAGCTGGGGGAACCGGCGGCCGATGTACCACAGGCACAGCCCGCCGCTCACCAGCTGGGCCGCCACCGTGGCCAGCGCCGCCCCCTGCACCCCCATGGAAAACCGGGTGATGAGCAGAATGTCCAGCACGATGTTCACCACGCTGGCCGCCACCAGAAAATAAAGCGGGGTGCGGCTGTCGCCCAGGGCCCGCAGGGTGTTGCCCAGCAGGTTGAACAGCAGCGAGGCGAACATGCCCCCGAAGATGATGGAGATATACGCCTGCGCCTGAGGCAGAATATCTGCAGGGGTACGCAGCAGCTCCAGCAGCGGGCCGCACAGCGCCACCGCCGCCGGGGTGATCAGCAGGGTGGCCAGCCCGGTGAGCAGAATGGCACACCCGTAGCTGCGGCGCACGCCCTCGGCGTCCCGTGCGCCGGTGCGCTGGGCCAGCACCACCGAAAAGCCGCTGGTCAGCCCCTGAGCAAAGCCCAGAATCAGAAAGCTCAGGCTGCCGGTGCAGCCCACCGCCGCCAGTGCCTGGGCTCCCAGCGCCCGCCCCACGATCAGGGTATCCGCCATGTTGTAAAGCTGCTGAAACAGGTTGCCCGCAAACAGCGGCAGCGCAAACAAAAGGATCAGCCGTGCCGGGTTGCCCCGCGTCATATCCTGGCTCATTCCTCGTCCCTCCTCCGCTTGTTCACCGGGCGAACCATCTGGATCTTTTTTCCCTTTTTCTGCCCGCTCCGGCCACCTCTTTTCGGTGGGCGGGGCGTTCATTCCCCCACATTGTACGCCCCCTGAAAGGCTCCGTCAATCAAGCGCCACGAATTTTTTGCTCGGCTTTCACATTTTGTCCACACCGCTCCCCTATTATGGTAATATAAAGGTAATACCGCGCAATTCCAGATGGATGTGAGCCAAAAAGCACAGCCAATCCTTTGTGGCCTGGCGAGCATTTTTGGAAAACAGCACGGAAAATTTTGGCGCGATACGCCGCCTGAGCCGGCAGGCGTGAATTGTGCGGTGTTACCTGGAGACAGAACTGCGGCTCCGGGCTTCCCCGGCCGCTTTTGCAAAAATTAACAGGAGGTAATCTTTTATGCCGAAAATCCTGATCGTAGACGACGAACCCCGCATCCGGGACCTGCTCCGCGCCCATCTGGAGCACGAGAACTTCACCTGTGAGGAAGCCAGCGACGGCGGCGCGGCGCTGGCCGCTCTTTCGCTGGGCGGCATCGACCTGGTGATTCTGGACGTGATGATGCCCTTTGTGGACGGCATGACCTGCCTGCGCCAGATGCGCAGCCGCAAGATCAACACGCCCGTCATCATGCTCACCGCCCGGGGCGAGGAATACGACAAGCTGGCCGGTCTGGAGGGCGGTGCGGACGATTATGTGGTCAAGCCCTTCAGCCCCCGGGAGCTGGTGGCCCGGGTGAAGGTGGTGCTGAACCGCACCCTGCCCAAGACCGAGGCGGAGGGCGGCGTTTACACCTTCGGCGGCCTCACGGTGGACTCGGTGAGCCACAGCGTGAAGATCGACGGGCAGGAGGCGTCCCTCACCCCGAAGGAGTTCGATCTGCTGGTGTTCCTGGCCACCAACCGGGGCATCGCCCTCTCCCGCGAGAAGATTCTGCAGAAGGTGTGGAACTACGACTACTACGGCGAGGATCGCACCGTGGACACCCACATCAAGATGCTGCGCAGCCATCTGGGCCGCTATCGGGACGCCATCGTCACCGTCTGGGGCATCGGCTACAAATTCGACCCGGAAGCGGTCAAGTAAGGAGCGCCGTTTATGGCAAAAACCAAACCCCATTTTTTCAGCCTGCGCTACCGGCTGATGATGTTTCTGTGCCTGGCCAGCGCCTTTGTGCTGATTCTGGTATGGGTCTTTGTGACCCACTTCATGCAGCCGCTGTACAACCACTACATCTACAAGCATCTTCTGAATCAGGTGAACACGGTGGTGTCCATCATCGAGTCCTCCACCGAGCCCATCAGCACCCGCAGCCTGCCCATTCTGGACGCGCAGGTGAGCAGCAGCTTCGAGGCCTCGCTGCTTTCGGCCATCCAGAGCCGCAAGCTGGATGCCTCCAACACCTGCTTCGATCTGGCGGACTCCACCCTCCAGCATGTGACCGGCTTTGAAAACCTGTATCCCTGCCTGCTGCACGAGGCCTCCTTCACCACCTCCATCAACGGCAAGACCTCGGTGTGGAACGGCAGCGTGGTGGAAAGCCTGCGGGCCACGGTGCTCAGCCAGGGCTTTGTGAAAAAGGAGCTGGTGGTGGACAAGAACGCCTCCACCCGGCAGATGGCGGTGGGCCGTGTGGCCAAAAACGGCGACGAAATCTACTCGGTGATCTTCTGCACCAGCCTGGCCCGCATCGACGAGGCGGGCGTGGTGCTGGGCCAGCTGATGCCCTGGATTTTCCTGTGCCTGATGGCCTTCTCCGTTGTGGCGTCCTGGCTGTTCAGCCGCTGGTTCACCAAACCGCTGACCAAGCTCTCCCACGCCACACGGCAGCTGGCGGAGGGCGACTACTCGGTGCGGGTGAACGTGCCTGAAACCGATGAGATCGGCCTGCTGGCGGCGGACTTCAACCACATGGCGGGCGAGGTATCCCGCGCCGCGCAGCTGCAGCGGGATCTGCTGGCCAACGTGAGCCACGATCTGCGCACTCCGCTCACCCTGATCAAGGGCTATGCGGAGACGGTGCGGGATCTGACCGGCGACAATCCGGAGAAGCGCACCGCCCAGCTGGACGTGATTGTGGACGAAACCGACCGGCTGAGCGGGCTTGTAAACAGCGTGATGGAGCTTTCCAAGATGAGCAGCGGCACCGACAAGCCGGAAAAGGTGCGGTTCGACCTTTCCCAGCTGTGCGAGGAGGTGGCCCAGCGGTACGAGGCGGTGTGCGCCCAGAACGGCTACACCCTGAAGCTGGAGCTGCCGGACCCGGAAACCGACTGCACCATCTCGGCGGACCCGGCCATGATGGAACGGGTGCTGCACAATCTGCTGGGCAACGCCATGCACCACATCGGGCCGGACAACGTCTTCATCCTGCGGGTGAACGCCCCGGAAAAGGGCACCGTGCGGGTGGAGGTGGCCGACCACGGCGCGGGCATCGCAAAGGAGGATCTGCCCTATATCTTCGACCGCTACTACCGCAGCCGCAGCGACGCGGGCAAGGTGGGCACCGGTCTGGGGCTTTCCATCACCAAGGCGATCCTGCAAAGCCACGGCTTCCGCTTCGGCGCGAACAGCACGCTGGGCGAGGGCTCCTGCTTCTGGTTCGAGGCAAAGGATCAGGGCTGACGGCCCCTTCCCTGTTTTTCCTGACCCACTGACGCAAAACGCCCCCCGTACCCGGAAACCCCGGGCGCGGGGGGCATTTTTCTGTTCATCCGGCAAGGGTGCCGTTTTTCTGCATCAGCGCGGCCAGCTGGGGGATCAGCTCCTCCGGGGTGGGGCGCTCGCCCCGAAAGGTCAGCCCCGCCCACAGCGGCGCGGCCTGCCCGTTTCGTTCCTCCCATGCCCGGTCAATGGCCCGCTGCATCTCCCGTCTTACATGCTCCGGGGTGGTGCCGTTGCGCCGTGCGATCTCTTTCAGCATTTTCTGAAAATTTGCCATCGTTTCTTCCTCCGCTTTTTTCAATTTCGACCGGTTCTCTGGAATAAGTATATATTTTTCAGACATCGGAATTTCGGTTACCCTGTCGACGAAAGGAAAAAAACAACGCACTCACCGCATTCAGCACCCGCTGCTTTTCCTCCCGCGGCAGGGTATCAATGGCATCCGAAAGCTCACAGGCCACCCCGCTGGCCGCCCGGTCCACCACGTCCACCAGCAGGCTGTCCGCCGAGACCTCCAGCACATTGGCAATGGCCACAAAGGTATCCATGCGGGGAATTTTTGTTCCCCGCTCGATCACGCTCACATGGGTGGGGCTGATGTCCACAAGGGCGGCCAGCTCTTCCTGGGTCAGATGCTTTCGCTCTCTCGCCGCCCGGATTCGCTGCCCCACTGCCTTTGCATCCACGCTGTGCCCCCTCCTTCAGAACGGAATTTTGCTCTAAAGATAGTATAAATTGCCAACCTGCCCGCATACAGAAGCCAAAGAACGACTGCTCGTTCCAAAGAGCAACAAACAGATAAATTTCCCTTTTCCCAGACAAAAAAGCGCCCGTTCCGGAAATTTCCCGGAACGGGCGCTTCGCGCTTATGTGTTTACTTGTTCTTGTCGAACAGATCCTTCAGGTTCTTGAAGAAGCCCTTGCGCTGTTCGTAGTTTTCGTCCCTGAGGGTCTCCTCAAAGGCTTTCAGCGCCTCGCGCTGGGCCTTGTTCAGCTTTTTGGGAATCTCCACGTTCACCTTCACATACTGGTCGCCACGGCCGCGGCCGCCCAGATACTGGATGCCCTTGCCGCGCAGCCGGAAGGTGGTGCCGCTCTGGGTGCCTTCGGGCACGGTGTATTCCACCTTGCCGTCCACGGTGGGAACCACCACGGAGGCGCCCAGCACCGCCTGACTGAAGGTGATGGGCACGTTGACCCATACGTCGTAGCCGTCCCGCTCGAACATGGGGTCGGGCCGCACGGTCACGATCACGATCACGTCACCGGCGGGGCCGCCGTTCACACCGGCGTCGCCCTGGCCGCGCAGCGCGATGCTCTGGTCGTCGTTGATGCCGGCCGGAATCTTGACCTCCAGCGTCTTTTTCGCGCCCACCTTGCCGGTGCCGTGGCAGTGGCCGCAGGGGGTGCTCACGATCTTGCCCTTGCCGCCGCAGCGGGAGCAGGGCTGGCGCTGCTGCATGACCATGCCGCCCATGCGGATGTTCCGGTTCACATAACCGGTGCCGTGGCAGTCCGGGCAGGTCTCGGGGCTGGTGCCCTTGGCCGCGCCGCTGCCGCCGCATTCGGGGCAGGTATCCTGCTTGTTGATGGTGATGGTCTTGGTGCAGCCGTGCACGGCCTCCATGAAGCTGAGAACCAGGCTCACCCGCACATCCGCGCCCTTGCGGGGGGCGTTGGGGTTGGCCCGGGCGCCGCCGAAGCCGCCGCCAAAGCCGCCGCCGAAGATATCACCGAAGATGTCGCCCAGATCCACGCCGCCGAAGCCGCCGCCAAAGCCGCCGAAGCCGCCATTGAAGCCGCCCGCGCCGCCGGCGCCTGCGCCGTAGCTGGGATCCACGCCCGCAAAGCCGAACTGATCGTACCGGGCGCGCTTTTCCTTGTCGCCCAGAACCTCGTAGGCCTCGTTCACTTCCTTGAACCTGGCCTCGGCCTCCTTGTCGCCCGGGTTCAGGTCCGGGTGATACTTTTTGGCCTGCTTGCGGTACGCTTTTTTCAATTCATCGTCGCTGGCGTTCTTCGCAACGCCAAGGACCTCGTAATAATCGCGTTTGTCTGCCATAAATTTCTCACCTAAAAGCCCGCCGGGCGGGCCCCTCATGTAAAATCACCGGGGCGATACGCCGTATGAGGCGTTCGCCGTGAATGGTGCGGTGTTGCCTGAATCGCACAACCAGAAATTGCCGCCCCAGCCTGGGCCGGGGCGGCTGAGAGTATTATTTTATACCTCTTTGAAGTCCGCGTCAACCACGCCGTCGTCGGGCTTGCCGCCATTGGCAGCGCCCGCGTCCGCACCGGGCTGTGCGCCCTGAGCAGCCTGAGCGGCCTGCGCGTTCTTGTACAGCTCCTCGCTGATGGCGTAGAAAGCCTTCTGCACAGCCTCCTGCTTTGCCTTGATGGCCTCGATGTCGGTGCCCTTCAGAGCTTCCTTCAGCTCAGCCAGCCTGCTTTCCACTTCGGCCTTCTTGGAAGCGTCCACCTTGTCGCCCAGCTCGGCCAGGGTCTTTTCGGTCTGGAACACCAGCTGATCAGCGCCGTTGCGGGTGTCGATCTCCTCACGCTTCTTCTTGTCCTCGGCGGCAAACTGCTCGGCCTCACGAACGGCCTTGTCAATATCGTCCTTGCTCATGTTGGTGGAAGCGGTGATGGTGATGCTCTGCTCCTTGCCGCTGCCCAGATCCTTGGCGCTTACATGCACGATGCCGTTGGCGTCGATGTCGAAGGTAACCTCGATCTGAGGCACGCCACGGGGAGCGGCGGGGATGCCGTCCAGCTTGAACATGCCCAGGCTCTTGTTGTCGGCAGCCATCTCACGCTCGCCCTGCAGCACGTTGACTTCAACGCTGGGCTGGTTGTCGGCGGCGGTGGAGAAGATCTGGCTCTTCTTGGTGGGGATGGTGGTGTTGCGCTCGATGATCTTGGTGCAGACGCCGCCCAGGGTCTCGATGCCCAGGCTCAGAGGAGTAACGTCCAGCAGCAGGATGCCGCCGACCTCCTTGTTCAGCACGCCGCCCTGAATGGCAGCGCCGATGGCAACGCACTCGTCGGGGTTGATGCCCTTGAAGGGCTCGCAGCCCATCTCCTTCTTAACGGCCTCCTGCACGGCGGGGATACGGGTGGAACCGCCCACCAGCAGAACCTTGGCCAGGTCGGAAGCACGCAGGCCGGCGTCCTGCATGGCCTTGCGCACGGGAACCATGGTACGCTCCACCAGATCGGCGGTCATCTTGTCGAACTGGGCGCGGGTCAGGGTCATATCCAGATGCTTGGGGCCGGTGGCGTCGGCGGTGATGAAGGGCAGGTTGATGGCAGTGCTGGGCACGCCGGACAGCTCGATCTTGGCCTTCTCGGCGGCTTCCTTCAGGCGCTGAGCAGCCATCTTGTCGCTGCGCAGGTCGATGCCGTTCTCCTTCTGGAACTCGTCAGCCATCCAGTCGATGATGCGCTGGTCGAAGTCGTCGCCGCCCAGGTGGGTATCACCGTTGGTGGCCAGAACCTCGGTCACGCCGTCGCCCATCTCGATGATGGACACATCGAAGGTGCCGCCGCCCAGGTCGTAAACCATGATCTTCTGGTCGTTGTCCTTGTCGGCGCCGTAGGCCAGAGCCGCAGCGGTGGGCTCGTTGATGATACGGCGCACGTTCAGGCCGGCGATGGTGCCGGCGTCCTTGGTGGCCTGACGCTGGCTGTCGTTAAAGTAAGCGGGCACGGTGATCACGGCCTCGGAAACGGTCTCGCCCAGGTAGGCCTCGGCGTCCGCCTTCAGCTTGGCCAGAATCATGGCGCTGATCTGCTGGGGGTTGTAGTCCTTGCCGTCGATGGAAACCTTGTAGTCGGTGCCCATGTGGCGCTTGATGGAGCTCACGGTGCGCTCGGGGTTGGTGATGGCCTGGCGCTTGGCAACCTGGCCGACCAGACGCTCGCCGGTCTTGGTGAAGCCCACCACACTGGGGGTGGTGCGGGCGCCCTCGGCGTTGGCGATCACAACGGGCTCGCCGCCCTCGATAACGGATACACAGCTGTTGGTAGTACCCAGGTCAATACCAATAATCTTGCTCATAATCTATTCCTCTCCTTCTCGAATCGTATCAGAATGAAGTTAATTGTTTTTATCAAAAAGCCGGTTGGCTTTTCTGCTTATTCAGCCACCACAACGGTAGCATGGCGGACGACCTTGTCGCCCAGTTTATAGCCCTTCTGGAACACCTGCACCACGGTGCCGCTCTCCTGCCCTTCGGCGGCGGGCTGCTGCATCACGGCGCTGTGCACCTCCGGGTCAAAGGGAAGGCCCAGTGCGGGGATCTCCTCCACCTTGAGCACCTTGAAGGCGGCGGCCGCCTTGTCCAGCGTCATCATCACGCCTTTTTTGTAGTTCTCGTCGGTGGTGGGGGCGTTGGCCGCCATGTCCAGCGTATCCAGAATGGTCAGAATCTGGCTCACCGCGAAGCCCACGCCGTTGTTGAAGGCGGCGCCCTGCTCGCGGGCGGACCGCTTGCGGAAGTTTTCGTACTCGGCGGCGGTGCGCAGCAGCTGGTCCTTGGCGGCGCTCAGCGCGGCCTCGGCGGCAGCGGCTGCGGCCTTTACGGCCTCCAGCTCGGCGGCCAGATCCTTTTTCTTTTCCTTGCCGTGCTTTTTCGGCTCCTGCCCGGCGTTTTCTTCCGGGGCGCCGGTCTCGGCGGCTTTGGTTTCCTCCGCGGGCTGCTCTTCGGGCTGCTGCGCGGGGTTTTTCATCTCTTCGCTCATGTATTGTCCTCCTGCGCCTTGCCGGCCATACATTCGCCGAGCTTCAAGGCATAATATTCCAGAATGGGGATCAGCTGTTCAAAGGGCATCCGTACCGGGCCCAGCAGCGCGATGGCTCCCGTGAGCCCGCCGCCTGCCAGATACCACTTGCCCATCACACAGAGGCCGGGCATGGGGTTTTCCATATCCTCCTCCAGCAGCACCGAGGTGCGGCCGGTGGGCGGGGTGATGAACCGGCCTGCCTTTTCCTGATCGGCGAACAGCTCCAGCACACCGGGCAAACAGCCCTCCAGCTGGGGCCAGCGCAGCAGATACTGCTGGCCCTCCAGATAGGTGCGGGCCTTGGCGGCCTCACACAGCAGCGCTGCGGCGGCCTGCACCACCGGATACAGCGCCGGGCTCTTTTCGCCCATGCTGGCGGTCACAGCCGCCAGCCGCTGGGCGCTCAGATCCGCCGGGGCCACAAAGGCCAGCCCCCGGTTCAGAGCCATGGCAACCAGCCGGGCGTCCTGCCGGGAAAAACCGGTTTCCAGCCGGGCCACCCGGGTGCGTACCCCGCCGGCACTGGTTACGCCCAGCACCGCGGCGGAATACCGGCCCACCTGCACCACCTCGAAATGGGCGATGCGCAGATCGTCCGACCGGGGCGTGGTGGCGGCCACCGTGTAACCGGTCTGCTCCGCCAGCGCCTTGGCCGCGCCCTCCGCCAGCTTATCCGGCTCGTAGTCCAGCCGGGCGAACACCTGGTCGATCTGGGCCTTCTGGCGGGCGCTCAGCCCCGCCTTGGGCTGCATCAGATGATCCAGATAATACCGGTAGCCCTTGGCGCTGGGCACCCGGCCCGCGCTGGTGTGGGGCTGCTCCAGCAGGCCCAGCTTGGTGAGGGCGGCCATCTCGTTGCGCAGCGTTGCGCTGGAGACCGCCATGTCCAGATACTGGCTCAAAAGACCCGAGCCTACCGGTTCGCCGCCCTGGGTATACAGGGCAACAATCGCTTCCAGCACGCGCTGCTTTCGATCATCCATCGGCACAGGTCCTCACCTCTTTTTGTTCTTTGTTTAGCACTCTATGTTCCCGAGTGCTAAGTCTATTTTACTCCATTTTATACGGCTGTCAAGGGGGTGCGCAAAAATTTTAAAAGTTTCATGCTTTGTTCACAATCTGCCATACTTCCCCTGCTTGGGCAGGGCAAAACAAAGGCTCCCGCCGCCCCGCAGGGGCGTGGGAGCCGAAAAACTGGCGCTTCAGGCCTCCACCTGCTTTGCCAGAAAGGCCGCCGCAATCTGCAATGCGGCCTGCTCCGGCTCGCCGGGGCGGGCGCTCTTGTCGGCCGAGAGCAGCAGCACCGCGCCGGCCACATCGCCCCCGGCCAGCAGCGGGCAGGCGGCAAGGATGTGCCGGTCGGCCCCCTCGCAGGGGAACACGCACTCCTCGGCTTTGCCGCTGTGCCAGAAGGGCTTGCGCCGGTCCATGATGCGCTCCAGCGGGATGCTCACGCCCCGCTCCTGATACTCCCGCTTTGCTGCGCCGACGGCGGCGATGATGCTGTCCCGGTCGCAGACCAGCGCGGTCAGGCCCAGTATTTTGTGCAGGGCCTCGGCGTACTGGGCGGCAAAGCCCGCCAGCTCGCCCATGGGGGAATACTTTTTAAAGATGACCTCCCCGGCGCCGGTGGTGAAGATCTCCAGCGGGTCGCCCTCCCGGATGCGCTGGGTGCGGCGGATCTCCTTGGGGATCACCACCCGGCCAAGATCGTCGATGCGTCTCACGATTCCTGTTGCTTTCATGGCAGACTCCTTTTTGGATTGGTATTGTAATTCGTAGTATCTGCCAGAATTTCCAGTTTATGCACCCGCAAGCAAAAAAAGCTCCCGGGCGGCGAACTGCCGCCCGGGGGCTCTGCTCAAAACGTTATTTATTCCGCGCCTACCATGCCGTTCCACAGCCGGTAGTACACGCCCTGCTTTGCCAGCAGCTGTTCGTGGGTACCCTCTTCCTCGATGCCCTCGGCCCCCAGCACCAGAATGCGATCCGCATGCTGGATGGTGGTCAGCCGGTGGGCGATGGTCAGGGTGGTGCGGCCCCTGGCCAGCTTCTCCAGGCTCTTGCCTACCAGCACCTCGCTCTCGTTGTCCAGCGCGCTGGTGGCCTCGTCCAGAATCAGGATGGGCGGGTTCTTCAAAAATACCCGGGCGATGGAGATGCGCTGCTTCTGCCCGCCGGACAGCTTCACGCCCCGCTCGCCCACATAGGTATCGTAGCCGTTTTTCAGCTGGGTGATGAACTCATGGGCGCCCGCCAGCTTTGCGGCGGCGATCACCTCTTCCCGGCTGGCGCCCACCTTGCCGTAGGCAATGTTCTCGTACACGGTGCCGCTGAACAGATACACATCCTGCTGCACCACGCCGATGGCCCCGCGCAGGCTCTTCAGGGTCACGCTGCGCACGTTCTGATCGTCGATCAGAATGCGGCCGCTGGTCACATCGTAGAACCGGGGGATCAGGTTGCACAGGGTGGTCTTGCCGCCGCCGGAGGGGCCCACCAGCGCCACCTTTTCGCCGGGCCGGATGGACAGGTTCACATTCCGCAGCACCTGATTGTGGTCGTCCGGGTATTCAAAGCTCACATCCTCCAGCCGGATGGCGCCCTCGGTCACCGTCAGTGGTCTGGCGTCCGGTTCGTCGAAGATTTCCACGTCCGCGTCCATGATCTCGCAGAAGCGCTCGATGCCGGTCATGCCCCGCTGGAACTGCTCGGCAAATTCCACAATGCGGCGGATGGTGGCGATGAGGGTGGTCACATACAGCATATAGGCCACCATGTCGCCCGGATCGATCTTGCCGTATACCAGGAACAGGCCGCCGGCCACGATCACCACCAGATACATCAGTCCGTCGAACAGGCGGGTGCTGGTCTGGAAGGCGGCCATGTAGCGGTAGCTCTGCTTCTTGATGGCCTGGAAGGCGGCGTTGTCCTTCTCGAACTTTTCCTTCTCCACTTCCTCGTTGGCAAAGGCCTTCACCACCCGCTCGCCCAGCAGACTGTCCTCAATGCGGGCGTTCAGCTCACCGATCTGCACCCGCTGGCGGCGAAAGGCCGCCCGCACCTTCAGGTTGATGAAGGTGGACACCACGCCCATCAGGGGCACGCAGGCAAAGAGGATCAGCGTCAGCGCCACGCTGGACTGGCACAGAATCACGAAGGAGGCGGTGATCTTGATGGCCGCGATGAAAAATTCCTCAGGGCAATGGTGGGCGAACTCGGTCACATCGAACAGGTCGTTGGTGATGCGGCCCATGATCTGGCCCACCTTGGTGTTGGAATAATAGGTGTGGCCCAGCTTCTGCAGATGGGCAAAGGCATCCCGGCGCATGTCGGTTTCCACATACACGCCCATCACATGGCCCATGTCCGCCATGTAATAGTTGGCCGCGCCGTCGATGAGCCGCAGCACCAGATACAGCGCGCCCAGCTGCAGCACCACCTGAGCGGTGAGCGCCGCCAGATTGGTGGTGGCGGTGTTGGTCAGGTAGCGCATGATCAGCGGCAGCACCATGTCGCACAGAGTGGTAAGGGCCGCGCAGAACAGATCCAGCAAAAGGATATGCCGGTACTTGCGCAGGTAGGGCCAGAAGCGCCGCATCAGGCCCTGCTTGTTGGCTTTGGTTTTCATATCGTTTTCCATCCTCAATTTTCTGTTTGGGTCGGTTACACACAAAAGCGAAGAGACCTTTTTGGGGGTCTCTTCGCTCGTTGATTATGTAGGGGGATCAGCCCGCCGCGGCAGCCGGAACGGACTCGGTGCCCTCCGGCGCGGGGGCCGGATTCGCGGGGGTGGAGTTGTCCGGCACGGTCACCGTGGGCTCACTGGGAGGTGCTGGCACCTCCGTGGGCGCTGCTGTGGGGGGTGCGGTAGGTGCTGCAGTGGGAGCAGCGGTAGGCGCTGCCGTGGGGGCTGCAGTAGGCGCAGCGGTAGGCGCTGCAGTGGGGGCTGCAGTGGGCTCCGCAGTGGGTGCAGGTGTGGGCGAAGCAGTGGGTGCAGGTGTGGGCGAAGCAGTGGGCTCCGGGGTCGCAGTGGGCTCTGCCTCCACCTGCTCGAAGTAGGCGGTGAGGATCACACCGTTGGCATCCGCGTTGGAGGGCACGGTAAAGGTCAGGCTCTCGCCGCTGCCGCCGGTGCTGCCGATGGTGGCAGCCCAGCCCACAAATTCCCAGCCCTCATTGGGCACAGCGGTCACGGTGGAGCAGGTGCCGCCCTTTTCCACCATCTGGCTGGTGGCGCCGCTCAGGTGGCCGCCCTCGCTGCACACGAATTCCACAGGCACCTTGGTGGTGGCCTGGCCGTTCTCGCCCCGCACCGCAATGGGATCGCTGGTGATCAGGTTCGGGGTAACGCCCTGCACCTCCGGCACCCTGTTCAGGGGCTTGGGACGGGTGTCCTCGGTGATGTAGGCGTGGGTCTTGATATACTCGAACAGAGCCCGCACGCCGTTCTGGTTCAGGTGTACACCGTCGCTCAGGGTGTAGTCGGTCTTGGCCCAGCCGGTTTCCGGATCCTCCAGAGCCTGGCTGCTGTCCAGATACTTATACCCTTCCTCCTCGCACATCTTCACGATGGCGCTGTTCAAAGCATCCACCTGCTTCATGCTCAGCGCGGTGTTGCTGCGCTGCCTGTCCAGCGGGGGGATGGCGTTCACGATGATATCCGCATAAGGATAGGCTTCGTGGATGGTGGCCAGACCTTCCTTGTACTCCTCAATGAAGGTGTCCACATCCATGGTCAGGTTGTTGGTGCCGAAGCCGATGATCACCCGGCGGGGCTGTATGATCTCCACTGCCTCGGGCATGGTCACCGCAGAGGAGCGGCCCACGAAGTTTTCGCACTTCAGGCTGGTGATCTGCTGCACGCCCATGCTCACAACGCCGATGTTGTTGTCGATGGTGGTGAAGGGCTCGTCGCTGCCCTCCGGGCCATAGACCATGTAGCGCACGGTGTTGGAGTCGCCCAGAAAGAGGGTCTCGCCCAGATATTCCTGGCCGGCGTCCTCGGTTTCGGGCAGCACGGTGCCCTTGTAGGCGTCCACGTCCACCTTGTCGGCGGTGGCGTCGTAGGAAGCGTCGCTGGCCGGCTCGGACCAGCTGGTGCTGCCGGATTCGGCGGGCTTGCCGCCCAGCACGGTAAACCATACCACAATGGCCGCGATGGCCACGATAATCAAACCGCAGACCGCCGCAAGAATGGGCAGTGCCGCCGGTTTTTGAAGCAGCGCCCGCAGCTTTTTCTGCCAGGGCGCCTGTTTACGATTGGATGCCACGATTCGTTCACCTTTCTTTTTTCAGTCGGGAAAATTACTCGTACCAAACTATTTTACACTATTTTCCCCCGGGGCGCAAACAATCCGTGAAAAAAACACCAATCCGCGTAAACTTTTCACCTTTTTTGCCCACATTCCGGCCCGCTTGCCCCATTTGAGGCCAAAAAAAGCGGAAAAGCCACCGGCTTTCCCGCTTTTTTCTGTATTTTTATACCAGCAGCTCCAGCCGGCCGGGCTCCACCCGGATGTCCGCCTCGCGCACCTGGGGGCTGGCTTCGCCGTCCAGCGTCCAGCCGGTGGGTTCGTCGAACACCGCCCGCACCCGCCGCGCCTGCAGCAGATACAAAAGCTCCCCGTCCGGCTTCTGGCTCATCAGGCACGTCACCAGCCGCCGGGCCTGGGGCAGGGTCTGGGGCTTGCGCAGGATCATTACCTCGAACAGGCCGTCGTCCAGCTGCACCGCGTTCTGCTCCGGCACCGCCATGCCCCCGATGTAGCGGGAGTTGCTCACCGAGCAGTACCAGAATTCCCCCTCCAGCGTCCGGTCGTCCACCTGAATGGTGGCCCGCCAGCCCTGGGAAAGATCCAGCCGCAGCACCCCCTCCAGCACATAGGCAAAATGGCCCAGCAGGTTTTTGGTGGCCTGCGGCGTCTGATACGACACCGCCGTGAACATGCCGAAGGCGGCCACATAGCAGAAGTGCCGCTCATTGAACCGGCCCAGATCCAGCGGCCGGGGTGCCATTGCTCCAATGGCGGCGCAGTTTTCCTCCAGCGGGCGGCGAAGCCCCGCCGAGGCGGCAAAGTCGTTGGTGGAGCCAAAGGGCAGATAGCCCACCGGCAGCGGCCGGGGCGCGTTCATCACGTCGTTCACCGTGTAGTGCAGGGTGCCGTCGCCCCCGCAGCAGACCACCGCGTCGAACCGGCCGGGGTATGCCGCCAGCAGCTGTGCCGCGCTCCAGCCCTCCATCACCGGGCAGGCGGTGACCATACACCCCGCCCGGGTCAGACCGGTGAGGATGGATTCCAGCTCCTGCGCCACCCGCCGCTTGCCCGCAGCGCCGTTATAAATCAAAAGCACCTGGTGCCGATGTTCCATTGCCGTGCCCTCCGTTCCCCGGCCCGCCGGTGCCGGGCCGAATGCAAAGATACCTTTTATTATAGCGGCAGGCGGGCAAAAGTCAAACAGGGGGTGTCGAAACAGCGAAGGCAGGCCGCCGGAACAATCCCGGCGGCCTGCCTTTCGAAAGGGGAACCATTCAATTTTTCAGCCAATGGCGTGTGCCGGAACCTCTCCGGTGCGGTGAGCCGCCTCAGCACAAAAGCTGTTTGCGGAACAGCCCCGCCCGCTTGAGGGCCGGGCGCAGCGCCCCGGCCAGAATCACAGCCACCAGCACGCCGGCGCCCGCATTGATCAGGCTGCTCAGCAGCTTGGTCAGCAGCTGCACCTGCACCGCGCCAAGGGTCTGGCGCTCGATAAAATACATCATGATAAAGCTCTTGCCCAGATACAGCACCACATAGGCCAGCGTACCGGTCACCGCGCCCACAATATCCCACACGCGCTGGGCTGCCGGGTTTTTGCCCGCGCCCCGGCGGGCGATGAGCCCGGCCAGAAAACCGATGAAGAACTTGGTCAGGAAGGTGATCCAGCTCTCGGCAATGTACAGCGGGTTGGTGAAGTCAAACAGCATGCTGCCCATGCCGCTGGCAAGGCCGCCCACCCAGGGCCCGAACAACAGGCCGGTCAATGCGCAGAAGCCGTTGCCCAGATGCACCCGGCTCACATCGCCAATGGGAATCTGCATCCAGCTGGACGCGAACACCAGCGCGCTCATCAGACCGAACACCGCCAGCCGCTGCACGCTCCAAAATTTCTTTTCCATAGGTATGCCTCCCGGCGGGGCCGCGATTTTTTGTTTTTCGGCACCACCGCACATCCGGTTCCACAGGCTCCGGCGCGCTCCACCCTGCGGAATTGTGCGGGATTGCCTTGACTTTTTTCGCCCCGTTCTCTATGCTCATATTATACCGGATACTGGCCCCATGATAATACCCAGAACAGAACTTTTTTATGGGGTCAGTTTTATCGCTTTAACGCGCAAAAAGAAAGGAGCTGCGGAATATGTTTCAGCTTTCCTTTGCGGCCTCGGACACCGGCGGGCCGCTGTATGACCAGCTGTACCGGGCCATCGTGGCCCAGATCCGCCACGGGGAGCTGGCCCCCGGCGAGCGGCTGCCCGGCAAGCGCAGCCTTGCGGCGGAGCTTTCGGTGAGCGTGAACACGGTGGACACCGCCTACCAGCTGCTGGTGGCGGAGGGCTATCTGGAGGCACGGCCCCGGTCCGGCTTTTTTGTGCAGCACTACACCGGCCCCAAAACCGCTCTGCCCGGCCCCGCGCCCGCGCCCCGGCCCGCCGAGGCGCCGGTGTGGCGGTACGATCTTTCCACCGGCGGCATCGACACCGCCCTGTTCCCCTTCCGCACCTGGGGCCGCATCCAGAAGGAGCTGCTCTATTCCCAGCCCCAGCTGCTGAGCCACGGCCACCCCCAGGGGGACGAAGATCTGCGCAGCGCCATTGCAGATTATCTGCACGCCTACCGTGCGGTGGACTGCGCTCCGGATCAGATCGTGGTGGGCGCCGGTGTGGAATATCTGCTGGGCCTGCTGGCCCGGCTGGTGGAGGGTCCGGCCGCGGTGGAGGACCCGGGCTACGGCCGCACCCGGCGCATTCTGCAAAGCAGCGGCGTGCCCTGCGTGCCGGTTCCGGTGGACCGGCAGGGCCTTGTGGTGGAAAAGCTGGCCGAAACCAATGCCCGGCTGGCCTATGTGACCCCCAGCCACCAGTTCCCCACCGGCGCGGTGATGCCCGCCGGGCGGCGGGCGGCTCTGCTGCAATGGGCGCTGGCCGCCCCGGGGCGGTACATCCTTGAGGACGACTACGACTCGGAGTTCCGGTTTGCCCTGCGCCCGCTGCCCAGCCTGCAGGGCATGGCGGGCAGCGGCGGGCCGGTGGTGTATCTTTCCACCTTCTCCCGCAGCCTTGCCCCCAGCATCCGCATCGCCTTCATGGTGCTGCCCCGGGATCTGCTGGCCCGCTTTGTGGAGCAGTTCGGTTTTTACTCCTCCACCGTAAGCCGGTTTGAGCAGCAGACGCTTCGGGTATTTTTGCAGGAGGGCCACTTCACCCGCCATCTGGCTCGCTGCCGGGGAAAATACCGCACCCGGATGCAGGCCCTCACCGGCGCGCTGGACAGCGCCTTCGGGCCGGATCGGCTGCATTTTTCCGGCCAGCACACCGGCCTGCATCTGCTCTTGCAGGTAAAAAACGGCCCGGGCGAAGCGGAGCTTGTCCGCCGCGCCCGGGCTGAGGGAATCCGGATCACCGGTCTTTCGGAATACTGCACCGCCGCATACTGCCCGCCGAACACACTGGTGGCCGGCTACGGCGCACTGGCGGACGGCCAGATCGAACCGCTGGCCGCTCTGCTGGCCCGGCTCTGGGCCTGATTTATCCCAGCGCCCCCGCCGGGGCCCCGCTCACCGGAGGCGGCGTGGGGCTGGCCGAAGGAGCAGGGCTGGCCGAGGGTGCAGCACTGGCCGCCGGGGACGGGCTGGCGGTGGGGCCCGCCGACGGGCTGGGGCTTGCCCCTGCAGCGCCTGCCGAGAGCCCGGGCGTTGCCAGCACGGGGCTTTCCGTTTCCTGCTCACGCTGACAAAACCAGCCCCGGGCAAAGGCCACGCTGTCCTCGGTGAACTCGTAGCGCTCCTCCCCTTCCCACCGGCCGGGCACCATCTGGGCCTCCACCTGGGTCTGCTGGCGGGCCAGAAACTCCAGCGTATCCTGCAGGTCGTACAGATCGGTGAGGGTCAGGTTGGAAAGCAGGGTGCTGCTGGCCTTGCGCAGCCCCTTGATCAGGGTGGTGGAAAGGCCGGGCAGCTGCTGGCGCAGGGCCGCATCCCACACCGCGCCCCGGATGCGCTCCAGCCGGGCGGGCGGCACGCCCTCGCCCTTCAGCTTTGCCAGAAACTCCGAAGCGGACTCCGGCGCAAGGCTCACCACCGGATCCTCCGAAAGGCCCAGCGCCGCCAGTTCCTCCGGCTCCAGCAGGCCGGTCAGGTTCACCCGGGGCGGTTCCATGCCGTTCCAGGCAGTGCCCAGGCTGGCCGGGGTGATGGCCAGATACCGGTCGATCTGAAGGTTCAGCGTCTGGCTCAGCAGCTCTGCCGCCCGGCCGGGGCCGGCGCTGGTGTAGCTGTCCCGCAGAAGGGTGGGCCCGCCGGGGGCGGACACCACACTGACCGCGGGCACCGGGCAGATGCGGATCACATTGTTCATTCCGTCCAGCCGCAGCAGCACGAAGCCGGGCTCCTCGGCGGCCACTGCCACGAAGAGGGTGTGGTCGTTCTCCTGTGATGGACTTGCCACCGGCACCCCGCTCTGGGTGATCTGGGCGGGGGCAGCGGTGCTTTGCTGCCACAGGCCGTACAGCACAAAGCCCCCCAGCAGCGGGACGAGAATGGCCAGAGTGAGAAAAAACGAAAGCCAGAAGGCCTTTGGGCCGCTTTGCATGCACATCGCTCCTTTTCATGGATTGCGCATACAGCATGGGCTGTTTGGGCAGAATCTATACCAGAAGGAGGCTTTGCCATGAAAAAACAACATTCCGTTCCCATCCCCCCGGCGGCGCAGCAGATGCTGAAGGCCGCCCGCCCCGCGAAGGACGACCCGGAGGGCAGCTACACCGGCATGCCCGCCATCCCCGGCGAGATGCCCCAGCAGGACGCGGACGATCTTTAAGGCGCACAAGAAAAAGGCCGATGCAAAACGCATCGGCCTTTTTTGCCTGCTTGTTTGGGGGTTGCTGTGCTTATTCCTGATAGAAGGAGCCCATGTAGCGGATGTACTCGTCGGCGGTGTGGTTGGCGCGCCAGTCCTGCACACTCTTTTTGTTGCGCTCGCCGGAAATGACCGAGAATTCCCTGCCCAGCTTTTCGAAGGCCTCGTCCACCACCTCTTCGGGGGTCTGGGCGATCTTCATCACCGCTTCGCCCTGCGGGCCGCCGGGCAGATTGCTCAGCAGGCTGGGGGTGAGGGTGGTGCCCAGGGTGATGACCTCCACATCCACGTTGGTCTTTTCCACCTCGCAGGCCACGGCCTCGGTCATCTTCAGGATGAAGGCCTTGCCCGCGCCGTACTGGCCGTTCCAGGGCGAGCTGGAGATGCCGGTCATGGAGGACACATTGATCACCGCGCCCCGATCCTGGGCGGCGAAGATCTTCATGTAATGGTAGAAGCACTTCATGAAGGTGACCACGTTCACGTTGATCATCGCCTCATGCTTTTCCCAGGGGGTATCCTGGATCTTGCCGAAGGAATGCAGGCAGGCCACATAGCTCATGAAGCCCATGTCCAGCCCTTCGGTGGCGGCGAAGATGGCGTCGGTGGCGTTGGGGGTGGAAAAATCCGCCCTGACCACCTTGTAGTCCACGCCGTAGGTCTGCTTGATGCTTTCGCCCAGCTCCTTCAGCTTCTCTTCCCGGCGGCCCACCATCACAACGTTCATGCCGCCCTGGGCCAGCTTCTCGCAGAATGCCTTGCCCACGCCCTCGGTGGCACCCAGAACGATGCCCCATTCGCCGTATTTTTCGCGCAGATTCATGTTGAATATCTCCTTTTTCTTTCTGCCGTTTCCGGGCAGTTTTTTCCACTTTTTGCAGGGGTCCGTTTGCAGTGTAGAGTAATATACCACTTTGACAAATCGAAGTCAAAGTGCAAAACGTAGAATTTCCGGCCGCTTTTTTCTACATACCACACCGCTGTATCGCTTTAATGATATGTACCCAGAATTCTGGACACATAAAAAATTGAATTAGGTGCACATGGAT
>JACXXQ010000363.1_pt1 | contig 25603 bp, 20 predicted proteins | sample 8621361 | NCBI WGS metagenome assembly JACXXQ01 (sample SAMN15503820, study PRJNA645414) | gut metagenome | isolation source: feces | host: Bos taurus | place: USA | collected 2016 | reverse complement strand
CGATCAGCACCAACGCCTCGGCCGAAGCGTAGCCGAAATTGGAGCTGTTGTTGGCGAAACCGTGCATGTAGATGTCGTACACCAGCGTGGTGGTGGAGGCATTCGGGCCACCCTTGGTGAGCACATGAATCTGGCCGAAGCTTTCCAACGACTGGATGGTGTCGGTGATGATCAGGAAGAACAACTGCGGCATGATCAGCGGAATCATGATCGAGGTCTGCAGGCGTAGACCGGAAGCACCGTCCAGACGAGCCGCTTCGACGATCTCCTCCGGAACCGAACCCAGGCCGGCAAGCAACACCAGCACGTTGTAGCCAATGTTCATCCACACCGTGGTCATGGCGATGGCCGGCATCGCGAATTTCGGGTCGGTGAGCCAACCCACCGGCTGCATGCCGATTTTCTGCAGCGCGGCGTTGAACAGACCAGTGGCCGGATTGAAAAAGGCGGAGAAGATGATGGACGCGGCCGACACCGAGTAGGCGAACGGCAGCGCGAAAATCGTGCGGAACACACGATTGACAGTGGATTCCTTGTTCAGCATCAACGCAATGACCAGCGACAGCAGAATCGTGGGAATCACCGTGTATACGGCGAACATCAACGTATTGAGCATGATTTTGCCGAATTCGGGATCGCTGAACACACGCTGGAAATTGCGCAGTCCCACGAACTTGCTCTGTCGGCCGAGAATGTCGGTGCCCGACATGGACAGCACGAACGTGCGAATCAGCGGATATACCACGAATACGAGGAACACGATGGCCGCGGGCGCAAGATACAGCGACGACGTCACGTCGCGCAGGGTGAATCGCGCCTTGGCACGGGAACCTGCGCCATATGACGGCGGGGATTGGCTAGGTTTTTGGATGTGTGCGACTGCCTGAGACATGCAAAGGCCCCTTTCGGTCGAAGACCGTTTATGCATTTTTCCTATGGACGGTTACCTCGTTCAGTAGTACCCCAGCAGTCGACGCCCCTGGATCGATATCACTGAGAATTCAATATGGCTTCATCGCCATTACGTCTGATATTCACCTCGTTCACCGCCCCGTCACGGCATGCCAATAAACAGGCCGCCCACCACGACAAATGTGGTGGGCGGCCTGTCGGGAACCAGTAAAGCGGTTTACCGTTCGTCGGGCACGAACGCCTCGAAGATATGACGGTCGAAGTAAGCGTCGCATTGGGCGAGTTCGTCACGGCTGCGCACGGTCCACGACACGGCGGTCGCACCCATCGCGCGCGCGAACCTGACCTGAGGCGACGAGCCGCCGACCCAGTCGTAGGCCACGAAATCGGGGCGGGACATCCAGTCGAACACGAGCAGGCCGGCGGCCCATTCGGCCACACCGTCCTCCTTGATGGTGGCGGGCCAGCTCAACTGCCCGCGATTCACCTCGGGATGGTTGACCTTGTACCATTCCACGGCACGGGGGTTGAACGATTCGATCACGTACGGGCCTTCATACTGGGCGAGCAGCGCGGCACCCTTGTCCATCAGTTCGTCGCAGCGCCCGTCCCAATGGGCGTTGTCATCGAACTTGTATTCCACGATCAGCGGAACGCGGCCATTCACCACCGCAAGCACGTCGGAGAACAGCGGCACATGCTGGTAGTAGCCGTCCGGCGCGGCGGACGGCGTGGTGACCAGCGGCGGCACCTCCTCGGCGCCGGACAATGGTTCGGCGACGGCATCGCCGGGCCGGGCCGTGGGGAACAACGGGATGCGCGTCAACTCGCCGTAGGTGAGGTCTTCGATGCGGCGCGGATCGCCGGCCACGCGCTTCAGGTCGGGGTCGTGCACGACGACCACCTGGCCGTCAAGCGTCAGCTGCAGATCGAGTTCTATGCCATACCCGGCCTCGCAGGCGGCGGCGAAGGAGGCCAGCGAATTCTCGGGGGCGATCGGGCCGGCTTCGTTGGCGGAACCGTAGCCGGCTTTCTCGGCCATGCGGCGGGCGAGCGCCACATAGTCGCCGGATTCGTCGGCGTACCGATGGGTCAGGCCGGAACCGGCGTCGTGCAGACCACGGTGGGCGTACCACGCATCGGGCACCGAAGGCACGAAGTTGCGGCGCTTGTCGTTGAACGAGCGCGGCGCAAGCGCCCAGGCCGCGGTGCCCGCGGCAACGGCGCCGCCGATGATCACATTTCTGAACAGTTTCGATGAAGACATACGTTCCTCCCGTGTCGGACCAATCATCCACGCTCAGCCTACCGCGGTCCGTCACCTCGGCACGCAACGTCACACCGGCTGACGGCACGTTTTTGCGCGGCCCGGCGGCCCGCGCTCACAAGGCTTCGGCCAGCCATGCCGGCGTGTGCGGTGAGGCCGGATCCAGGATGCGGTCGTCATGCTCGCCGCGCAGTGGCGTCCAGCTGAAATCGGCCAGCAGATCGGCGGGCGGACAGGCGATGGGGTCGGGCCGTAGGCGAAGCAGCCACGCACAGTAGCCGATGATCTGCTCGGGGCGGACGCCGCGCGCCCGCAGGGCGCCCATGTCGAGCGACCGTTCTCGTTTGGCGAGGCGGCGCCCGGCCGCATTGTCGATCAGCGGCAGATGCGCGTATGCGGGGCACGCGGCGCAACGGCTTGCGGGCCGACCGGCGGCGCACGGGTCGATGCCGCCATGTTCCGGTTCAAAGCCGCCCTCCAGCAGGCACTGGCGAATCCGCATCTGCAATGCGGTGGAGCGCAGCAGGTCACGCCCGCGCACGATGTCGTCCACGCCCATGTCGAGATCATCGACCACCACGGCCAACTGGTATCCGAACAACCCATCGGCCCGGCGAATCACGCAATCGCCCACTTCCCGGGCCAGGCCATATCGACGCGGCCCGTAGACGCCATCGGTGAAGGCGACGGCCTCCTCAGGCATGGCGATGCGGATGGAGTGACGGTCGCCGCGCGTCAGGCGGGCGCGCACCTGCTCGGGATGCTCGCGCAGCAGGCGGCGGCATGTGCCCGGATACACCGTGAAGCCGTCTCCCTCGTTGGGCGCCGACGCCGCGCGGATATCCGCGCGCGAACAGAAGCAGGGATACAGCACGCCCTGCGAGCGCAGGCATTCCAGCGCATACTCGTATCGTTCGGTGCGCCGGGACTGGAACATCGGCTCACCATCCCAGTCGAGCCCGAGCCAATGCAGGTCGTCCATCATGAGCCGGTCGGCGCCGGCGACCACGCGGGGCCCGTCCACGTCTTCGATGCGCATCATCATGCGTTCGCCACGGGAACGGGCCGAGAGCCATGCGCCCAGCATGGCGTATATGTTGCCGATGTGCATGCGCCCTGACGGCGTGGGGGCGAATCGTCCGGTCACCGGTCTTCCTGAATCCCGTCCACGCTCACGGACGGGTCGTCGCCGGACGGATCGTCGCCGGACGGATCGTCGCCACCCGAACGTGCGGTGAGCTCAAAATGCTCACCACCGGTCTGGTCGACCAGCACGGTGTCGCCATCGTGGACCTTGCCGGCCAGCAGCATACGGGCCAGCTGGTCGCCCACTTCGGTCTGTACCAGGCGGCGCAGCGGACGAGCGCCATAAGCCGGGTCGTAACCGGTGTTGGCCAGCCATTCGCGAGCCGAGTCGGTGACGTCCAGCGTGATGCGGCGATCGGTCAGACGCTGAGCCACCCCGGCCACCTGAATGTCCACGATGCCGCCAAGCTCCTCACGCGTGAGCGGGTGGAACATGACGATGTCATCCAGACGGTTCAGGAACTCCGGCTTGAAGTTCATGTGGACGGCGTCCATCACGGCCTTCTTCTTGGCGTCGGCGTCCATGTCCTCGTTCACGAGGAACTGCGAGCCTAGGTTGGAGGTCATGATCAGGATCGTGTTCTTGAAGTCCACGGTCCTGCCCTGGCCATCGGTCAGGCGGCCATCGTCGAGCACCTGCAGCAGCACGTCGAAGATCTCCGGATTGGCCTTCTCGACCTCGTCGAACAGCACCACGGAATACGGGCGGCGGCGCACGGCCTCGGTCAGCTGGCCGCCCTGCTCGTAGCCCACGTAGCCCGGAGCCGCACCGATCAGGCGCGAGACTGAAGCCTTCTCCATGTATTCGGACATGTCGATGCGGACCATGGCCTTCTCGTCGTCGAACAGGAAGTCGGCGAGCGCCTTGGCCAGTTCGGTCTTGCCCACACCGGTGGGACCGAGGAACAGGAACGATCCGGTCGGACGGTTCGGGTCGGAGATGCCGGCACGCGAACGGCGCACCGCGTCGGACACGGCGGCGATGGCTTCCTTCTGGCCGATCACACGCTTGCCCAGGTAGTCCTCCATATGCAGCAGCTTCTCGTTCTCGCCCTGCATCAGGCGGCCAACGGGAATGCCGGTCCAGTCGGAGACGATCTCGGCCACCGAGTCGGCGTCCACACGGTCCGGGACCATCGGCTCATCGGACGGGTTGGCCGCGCCGGCATCGGCAGATTCGGCATCCGCGCTTTCCGCGGCGGCGAGTTCCTTCTGAATAGCCGGAATCTCTCCGTACAGAATCTTCGAGGCCTCAGCCAGATTTCCCTCACGGGTGAACTTGTCCGCCTGCACACGCAGGTCATCGAGCTTGGCACGCAGGTCACCGACCTTGTTGTGGCCGGCCTGCTCCGCATCCCAACGCGCCTTGAGGCCGCTGAGCTTCTCACGGGTGTCCGCGAGTTCGGCTTGCAGCTTGCCCAGACGCTCCTTGGATGCAGGATCCTCAGCCTTCTTGAGCTGCATTTCCTCCATTTCAAGACGGGTCACCTTGCGCTGCAGTTCATCGATCTCCTCAGGCGAGGAGTCGAGCTCCATACGCAGGTGGGCAGCCGCCTCATCGACCAGGTCGATGGCCTTGTCCGGCAGCTGACGGCCCGGAATATAACGGTTCGAGAGGGTCGCGGCGGCAACCAGCGCGTCATCGCCGATTGTCACCTTGTGGTGCGCCTCGTAACGCTGCTTCAGGCCACGCAGGATGGCGATGGTGTCTTCCACGCTCGGCTCGCCCACGAACACCTGTTGGAAACGGCGTTCCAATGCCGGATCCTTTTCGATGTTCTCGCGGTACTCATCCAGCGTGGTCGCGCCGATCAGGCGCAGCTCGCCACGGGCCAGCATAGGCTTCAGCATATTGCCGGCGTCCATCGAGCCTTCGGCCGCACCCGCGCCGACGATGGTGTGAATCTCGTCGATGAAGGTGATGATCTGGCCGTCCGCGTTCTTGATTTCGTTGAGGACGCTCTTCAGGCGCTCCTCGAACTCGCCACGGTACTTCGAGCCGGCCACCATGGAGCCTAGGTCAAGGGAGATGAGCTTCTTGCCTTGCAGGGTGGTGGGCACGTCGCCCGCCACGATACGCTGGGCCAGGCCTTCCACGACGGCGGTCTTGCCGACGCCGGGCTCGCCGATCAGCACCGGGTTGTTCTTGGTACGACGGGAGAGGATCTGAATCACGCGGCGGATTTCCTGATCACGGCCGATCACCGGATCGAGCTTGCCTTCCTTGGCGGCGGCCGTCAGGTCGGTGGAGTACTTCTCCAGGGCCTTGTACGAGCCTTCCGCGTCCGGGCTGGTGACCTTCGCGCCGCCACGCACGCCGGGTACGGCCTTGCGCAGGGAGGCTGCGGTGACGCCGTTCTTCTCCAGGATTTCGGCCGACTGGTTCGGCTTGCTGGCCGCGATGCCGATAAGCAGGTGCTCGGTGGAGACGTATTCGTCGCCCATCTGCTGCATTTCCTTCTCAGCCTGGGCGATGGCGGCGGTCAGCTGGCGGCTGGCTTGCGGCTGCGAAGTGCTGGAGCCGGATGCGCTCGGCAGTGCGACCAAAGCGTTACGCACGGCGGCGCCGATGGCCTGTGGGTCTCCGCCCGCGGCCTCGATGAGGGAGCGCACCACGCCGTTCTCCTGGCGCAGCAACGCATCCATGACGTGCAGGGTCTCAACCTGCGCGTTTCCCGCGGCGGACGCACTCTGGATGGCGTCGCCGACGGCCTCCTGGGCCATGGTGGTGAACTTCTGTTCCATATCGTATTCCTCCATATCATGCGGCCCGCGCGGAGCGGCTCGCGGGCTTCGAAAGCCCCGCAAGCGCCACCGCAGACCGCAACTTGTCGTTGTCTGATATGGTCAACCGACCTGGAACCCATTCTATTCCCAAAACTTGAGTGCAGGTGACTCAAGTTTTGGATTCTGGTGGGGAGGGTGAACAGTAGCCCCCTCTGATGAGGGAGCTCACATCTATTTCAGGAGGCCGACGGCAGCTTCGGCGGCGGATAGGATTTCGCCGGAGAGGATGGCGTTGGCTACGCCTTCGATTTGCGGGGTGGTCCAGGTATCGCGTACGTCGGGGCCGATTTCGTTGGCGTACTTGCGCACCACGTGGTAGACGGCGGCACCGGCCGCACCCGGACGGTACGGCTTGCGGAAGTCGAAGGAGCGGCAGGAGCACAGCAGTTCCACGGCCAGCACGCGCGCGAAGGCCGGAATCGACCGGCGCAGCTTGCGGGCGGCGGCCCAGCCCATCGACACGTGATCTTCCTGCATGGCGGAGCTTGGAATCGAATCGACCGAGGCAGGCACGGCGTTACGCTTCATTTCGGAGACGATGCCGGCAGCGGTGTATTGGGCGATCATGAAACCGGAGTCCACGCCCGGGTCACCAGCCAGGAACGCCGGCAGGCCGCGGTTGCGCGCCACGTCAAGGAAGCGGTCGGTACGACGCTCGGAGATAGAGGCTACGTCGGCGGTCGGAATCGCCAGGAAATCGAGCACATAGGCCAGCGGCGCGCCATGGAAGTTGCCGTTGGACTCCACACGGCCGTCCAGCGTGACGCACGGGTTATCGATGGCGGAGGCGAGTTCCACGCCCGCCACGGAGGCCGCGTATTCCACGGTGTCGCGGGCGGCGCCGTGCACCTGCGGGGTGCAGCGCAGCGAGTAGGCGTCCTGCACACGCACGGTGGAGCCCGGGCGGCCGGCCTCAATCAGACCAGAGTCCTTGAGCATGCGGGCGATGTTCGCAGCGGAATCGCCTTGGCCGCGATGCGGGCGCAGCGCCTGCAAGTCGGCGGCGAATACGCGGCCGTTGCCGAGCATGCCTTCCACGCTCATCGCGGCGGCGACATCCGCGGTCTTGAGCAGCAGACGCAAATCGGTGATGGCCATACACAACATGCCGAGCATGCCGTCGGTGCCGTTGACCAGCGCCAGTCCTTCCTTCTCTTTCAAATCGACGGGCGTGATGCCGGCCGCACGCAGCGCTTCGCCGCCGCCGATCTTGAGGCCATCAGCGTTGCGGGCCTCGCCTTCACCCATCGCCACCAAAGCACAGGCTGCGAGCGGCGCCAAATCACCGGAGCATCCGAGCGAACCGTATTCGTAGACCACCGGGGTGATGCCGGCGTTCAGCATATCGGCGTAGACCTGCGCGGTTTCCGGGCGCACACCGGTGCGTCCGGTGCACAGGGTGCTCAGGCGCAGCACCAGCAGGCCGCGCACCACCTCACGCTCCACTTCCGGTCCGGCACCGGCGGCATGCGAGCGAATCAGACTTTTCTGCAGCTGCGCACGCTGTTCCTTTGGGATGGAGGTGGAGGCGAGCGCGCCGAATCCGGTGGAGATACCGTAATGCGGCACGGTGTCGTCGGCCAAATGATCGATAACCGCGCGACTCAGCGCCATCTCATGCTTCGATTCGTCCGAAATCGCCACTTTGGCACCGCCGCGCGCTACGGCGATAACGTCCTCGATGCTCAGCGCTCCAACACCTACGGTGACCGTCTGCTCTGCCATGCTCATTCCTTTCTATATATGTGCCGCATTCCGCATATACGACATATGCGGCATATGCTTCGCCGGGGATCCGCGACTGCCCGCATTCGCTCACCGCACCTGCCCATCAACAGCAGGCGACGCAAACGCAACCAATCGCTCCCCGAGTAATCAAACCTTGGCCATTTCACCTCAGTCGGATGCCCGCCATAAGCCACTTCGTCCATCTTGTGTCTGAAATCTCAGACATGTAAGGTGATGGAAATATGAGCCATGCCTCGCAGCAATACGCCTTCACCGAGCCACGTACCGTCAAGCGGGCGCAGGTGAAGCCATCAGAACGGGAACATCAGACATCATCATCCGCGCCACGTGTCTCGCTGGCTCCGGCGGCCGACCGTACGCTCGACATCCTCGAGTTCATCGCGAGCAATGGTCAGACGCAAGCCGCCACGCTCGCTCGCGAACTCGGCATTCCGCGCTCCACGGTGTACCAATTGTTGGAGATTTTGGAGCGTCACGGACTGGTCACCCGCCTTGCCGAGCAGCGCGCGTACGGCATCGGACTCAAGACTTTCGAGCTGGGATCGGCCTATTCTCGCCAACATCGTGTATCGCAGGTCGCGCATCCGGTGTTGGCGCGTCTTGTTGACGAGACCGGCGAAAACGGACATCTGGCCGTGCTGCACGGCAACGAAATCATTTATGTGATTGAGGAGCGCGCCGCGCATCGCCCGCCGCTAGTGTCAGGCGTGGGCGTGCGCCTACCCAGTCACCTGACCGCCACCGGGCGAGCCATTCTGGCCGCACTCCCCCGCAATCAGGTCCGCGCGCTATATCCCAATCGTCAGGCGTTCACCGACCGCACCGGCATCGGCCCCAAATCGCCCAAGGAGCTGGAGGCAACGCTCGCCGAAACCCAACGCACCGGTTTTGCCGAGGAACACGGAGACGTGACGCCCGGCTTTGATTCATACGCCGTCGCTGTGCGCGACTACAACGATTTCCCCATCGCCGGGCTGGCTCTCACTTTCGTGAGCGGATCGCTGCGCCCCGAACAGGAGCGGTCGCTTAAGACCAAGCTGCGGCTTGCCGGCGCGGAACTGTCCCGGCGTCTCGGCGCGGTCGGCAGTTTGACATGAGGATTCGCGAGATCATCGTGCTGGGCTCCTTCGCCCCGATCACGATTTTCTCAACTAAGTTCACCGATTCGCTGACCGGCAACGCCAAACTCGCCGGCTTCTCGCTGACAGTGACGGCCATCATCAGCCTGGTGGTGATGACCGCCCTGCACGCACTTCTGCCGGGAGCGTAAGGCGCGTTCTTGGTTCCCTCAGTCAGCTTCTCCGCCTGGACGGTTCCCCTCAGAGAGGGGAGCCAGAACGAGTCACGCCCGAACGATTACGTTGCGCAGATCACCGATGCCTTCGACGTGCACGATGGTCTCGTCGCCTGGGTCGAGGTGGCCGGAGGCGTTCGGGGTGCCGGTCATGATGACGTCGCCAGGCAGCAGCGTGGAGAACGACGAAATCGCGGCAATCTGCTCGGGGATGCCGTGAATCAGGTTCGCGGTGGTGCCAGACGCCATCGGCACATCCTCGCCGTTCAGCGTGAAGGAAATCTTGGCGTCCTTCCAGTCGAGGTCGTCACGCATCACGATCCACGGGCCAAGCGGACAGGAGGTATCGAAGCCCTTGGCGCGCGTCCACGTGGGGTCGATGCCCTGCAGATCGCGCAACGTCACGTCGTTCACGCAGGTGAAGCCGAGCACGTAATCCATCGCGTTTTCAACGGACACGTTCTTGGCGATGCGTCCCATCACCACGGCCACTTCCGGCTCGAAGTTCATGTCCTTGGAGCAGGCGGGGTACACGATCGGGTCGTCGGGGCCGATCACCGAGGTGGATGGCTTGGTGAAGATCACCATGTCTTCCGGCGCGTGGGCGATTTCGGAATGGCCGGCCTCGTGCATGAACCGGGCGTGCGCCTCGTAGTTCTTGGCCAGACCGTAGACCTTGGAGGGGATGACCGGGGAGAGCAGGCGGATGCCGTCGCCGTCGACCGGGTAACGAGTGCCGGTGGGCTTGACCTGGTCGCCGGCCAGCGGATGACCGTCAAGTTCGATGAGGTAGTCCTTGCCGTCCGTTTCGTCCTTCTGCACGAAGGCGTAGCGCGGCGAATCATTCAAAGAAAAACGTGCGAGTCTCATGGTGCCAAGCCTACTCCTTGGCGGTTCCTTCCGCAGAAGCATCCGCCCAAGGAGCAAGCAGACCGGCCTTCAATCGACCAAAACGCACGTTCGCTGGGATTGCTACTTTTCGGTCCAGGTTTTGTCGTACAGCGACTGGCCGCTTTGCGTGTGCATGATGACGCGCAATGATGCCTTGCCGCTGGAGGTCTTGCACATCGAGCCCAGCAGATTCGCGGTGGATTGATAGGTGCTGTCCATAGCATCCAGTGAGGAAGCGACAGTATCGCCTAGCGAGGCATAGCTGTCGTCGAGCACGTACTCGTACACCAAGGTGTCACCGTCGACACGGTAGTTGAAGGTGATGCCGGTATCTGCAAACGTATCCGCTTCGGATTCAATGGAGTCCTTGAATTCCGAAGAGTCGACGAAATCCTGAATCGAATCGTACAGCCCATAATCGCCGTCGGTTAGATCGTCATGGGTTTCGCCCAACGTGTCGTCCAGCGCATCGTCAAGATTATCTTGAGCTTTGCTCTTATCGCTGCTATCACCGTTGCCCGAAAAGGACTGACTATAGAAGGAATCGGTTTTCGCCTCATCTATAGCCTTGCTGGTGTACGAGACACCGCCGACGATCAGCGCGATGACCAGTATTACCTGTATCACCATGCCCGCCGCACTGATGATGATGCCGGCGATGGCCAAGCCCTTGCCCTTGCCGCCCTGTTTCTTAATCTGGTTGAGGCCCACGATGCTCAGGATCAGACCGGGGAGTGAGACAAGGAACGAGCAGATAAAACCGGCAATAGCCAGGCCGTTGTACTTCTGGTTCGCTTCAGGCGGCACACTGCCGTAAGAACCAGACCATCCCGGCTGGCCGTTCGGTTGGCCGCCTTGCATATACGGGTTATAGGGCGTTTGCGGAGGCACGGCCCCGCCGCCCGGATACCGGAGCACTGACGCTGCCGGAGCCGTCCCCGGATAGGGCGAATTGGGTGCTGCTGGTGCGGGCGCAGGCGCAGGCGCTGTCGGTGCGGGCGCGGGCGCGGGCGCTGTCGGTGCGGGCGCGGGCGCAGCGGCAGGAGTCACTGGTGGCAAAGCCTGCGTAGGCGGTACCGGCTGATTGACCGGCGCAAGAGGCTGGGTGGACTGCTCGGCAGGTGTAAACGCCTGCGTAGGCTGCTCGACAGGAGTGAACGCCTGAGTGGGCTGTTCGCCCGCTGCGAGTGCTTGGGTTGGAGCATTGTTGGCGGCGGTTCCTGCTTCCCCCGTCATCGCATTTAACGGCTCAGTCGGATTGGCGTCAGCTTGCTGCCCCGGCACCTGGCCGTTCGGATTGGCATTCGGATCAGTCATGACATGCACTCCTTCAACTGCATCGCACCCCACTTGCGAGATACGCCCCTCGTCTTACGCGCCACATTGTGCGTTACAGACAACTGTACTCCTCGTGGCGAGCCTTAAGTACCGTTGTAGATGACTTTGTTTTAGCTTGTCGCTAGAGCGAAGTCATCTGCATGGCCTCGTTGCCGAGACCAGCTCCAAGTCTCACGCGACTGTCGCCGCCGCTTGGTTCGCGTTTCGCCGGATGCCGCATTGTCCCGCACTCAAGGCGGGTCTGTCTTCCGCTTCCTCCACGCGCGTTTAACGTCTCCGGGGCACTCCCGGCGACTTGGATGTTGATGGCCGCGTTCACATCACGGTCGATGACAAGTCCGCACTCCTCGCAATGGTAGACGCGTTCGGACAGGGGCAGTTTGGCTTTCACCGTCCCGCAGTTCGAACAGGTCTTCGAGCTTGGATACCAGCGGTCGATGACGTGAAGCCTCGCGCCGGTGCGTGCGGTCTTGTAGGTCAGTTGGCGTCGGAACTCCGCGAATGCGGCGTCCTGAATCGATTGGGCGAGCCCGTGGTTTCCCGCCATGCCCGCCACGTTCAAGTCCTCGATGCTGATGTCCGCGTAGGTATGGGCGAGCATGGCGGTGGTCTTGTTGAGCGCGTCCGAACGCAGGTTCGCCACCCGTGCGTATAGTCGGGCGACCTGCGCTCTCGCCTTGCGGCGGCGGTTGGAGCCTTTCCGTTTGCGGCTCAGATTCCGTTGGGCTTTCTTCAACCGTCTGAGGTTCGATTTGAGTGCGTGCGGGTTGTGCATCACGGTGCCGTCCGACAATGTGGCGAGTTCCTTCACGCCCAAGTCGATGCCGACGCTCCCGCCTTTCGGCGGCGATGGAATCGGCAGGTCGGCGCGTTCGACGGTCAGGCTGGCCTGCCAGCGTCCACCACGCTTGGATACGCTCATGCGCAGCACCTTCGCGCCGTCCACTCGCTTGGACGCGTCCTCCATGCAGTGCACACGGCCTATCCTCGGGAGTTTTAGCGCGTATGGGTCATGGTCGATGAGGCCGAACGAGCCGGTCGTATACGCGAAGCGCCGAATGCCGGAGTCCTTGGACTTGAAGCGCGGGAACCCCATCCTGCGGCCTTTCCGCTGCCCCTTGCGGGACTTGGAGAAGTTCTTCAGCGCGTCGGCCAATGATTCGAGGCCGCTGTTGTATGCCTCCTTGCTGTTCCTGGGCCACCATGGTTCTCCCGTGGTCTCGTCCATGGCGAGTGTGTTCTTGGCTTGGTTCCACCACCTGCGCAGGGCATAGTACGACCATTCGGGGGTATCGCCGCGTTCGAGCATGTCCTTGACGTGCGCCAGCCCATTGTTGTAGGCGAATCGCGCCGCCCCGGCGTGCGATTCCAACAATCGTTCCTGCCGCGGAGTCGGGTCGAGCGCCACCTTGACCGCCTCAAGCATCGCGCGCCGCCTTCAACGCCGCGTCCGTCTTGCGCTTGGCTGCGCGACGCCCGTACAGCCGGGCGCAGAACGAGGTCAGCACCTCGGTCATGTCGCGCACCAGATCGTCATCCGGCTCCGTGTCGTCCACCACGATGATCCGGCGTCCCTGCGCCTTCAACGCGCTCTCCACCAGTCCCGCGTTCATGCGGGCGAGCCGGTCGCGATGCTCCACGATCAGCGTGCCGACGGTCGGGTCGGACAATAGCCGGTTGAGCTTGCGTCGTTTGTCGTTCATGCCGGAACCCGTCTCCGTGACCACCTCGGGCTTCTCGACGCCCATGTTGATGGCGAACGCCTTCAACCGGTCCGCTTGACGTTGCAGGTCGTTCTTTTGGTCGCCGCTGGATACTCGCGCGTAGCAGACGGTGCGGGAATCCGCGGGATTCGGCTGCGATGCGGTCTCGTATTTCGGGTCGTGGATGAGCCACATGCCGGTCGGCGTCTGCTCCACAGGAACGGGCATGGTGCCCTGACGGCACCACTTCCACACGGTCTGCGGATGCAATCCTTCCAGTCTGGCCCATTCCTTTACCAACATGAGACTTATTATAACATAGGATTACTTAAGAAAACAAAACAGTTCGGTAGCAGGCAACACCCCAGGAAATTTGGCTTCCCAAAAAACACAGAAGCCTGAAACCGGCTATTGCCTCAGCAATATTCAGTCGGTTTCAAGCTAAATCGTTAATCCTCTGGTGAAACGACGGTCTACTTCTTCAGCAGCGGCGCGACCTGTTCCTCGTAGGCGGTCAGGGCGGTGTCGATCACCTGGTGCATGTCATAGTACTTGTAGGTGCCCAAGCGGCCGCCGAACACGGTGTTCGGCTCGGCCGCGGCCTTGGCCTCGTACCGCGCGTACAGGGCCTTGTCCGCGTCCGTGTTCACCGGGTAGTACGGTTCGTCGCCGCGCTCGGCGAAACGGCTGTACTCCTCCCACACCACGGTCTTGTCCGGGTTCTGGGCATCGCGGCGCTCCGGGTTGAAGTTCTTGAACTCGATCGCGCGCGTGTACGGCACGTCAGCGTCGGAGAAGTTCATCACCGGGCAACCGAAGTGGTCGCCCTCGTCGTAACGGACCTCCTTGAAGTCCACCGTGCGCCACTTCAGGTCGCCAAGCTCGTAACCGAAGTAACGGTCCACCGGACCCGTGTACACCACCGGCACGCCCGCGGCCTTCAGCGCCTCCTTGTTGTACGGCTGGGATTCGTCGAAGAAGTCCACGCCCAGCGAAACCGTGATGCGCGGATCGTCGATCATGCGCTCCATCCACTTGGTGTAGCCGTCCGCGGGCAGGCCCTCCCACGTGTCCTTGAAGTAGCGGTTGTCGTAGTTGAAGCGCACCGGCAGGCGCTTGATGATGGCCGCCGGCAGCTCGGCAGGGTCGGTCTGCCACTGCTTGCCCGTGTAGTTCTTGATGAACGCCTCGTACAGCGGTCGGCCGATGAGCTGGATACCCTTGTCGTTCAGGTTGGCCGGATCGGTGCCGGCCAGCTCGCCCGCCTGCTCGGCGATAAGCTTCTGCGCCTCGGCCGGCGTGTAATGCGCATGGAAGAACTGGTTGATGGTGCCCAGGTTGATCGGCAGCGGATAGACCTCGCCGTCATGCGTGGCATACACGCGGTGCACGTAATCGGTGAACGAGGTAAAGCGGTTCACGTAGTCCCACACGCGCCTGTTGGACGTGTGGAACAGATGAGCGCCGTACTTGTGGATCTCCGCGCCCGTCTCCTCATCGATATACGAGTATGCGTTGCCGCCGATGTGGTCACGCACGTCGATGATGCGCACGCGCGCGCCGGTGTGCTCCACCGCCTGCTGCGCCACCGTCAGACCGAACAGGCCCGCGCCGACAATTACCAAATCCGGGTACTGCGCGCCCTCCGACGGGCCGTGCTGCGTATTCTCTGCCGCATTTGCCATGACTCAAAACCTTTCATGATTTCATGTGCGATTCCACACGCGTTTCATTGTCCACCAGTGTAGCGAGAAGCACCTATGTACACATGCGATTCCGAATTCAGCGGCTCCTATAGGCTTCGGGCTTCCGGCTTGCGCAGGCTGGGTTTCGGCTTTACTTGGTGCACGCGCGACGTGCGCCTACCCTGTGACATACTGTTCATGTCCGCATAAACAGGGCGGCCTGCCGGTTACGGCCGCAGGGCGCAGACACGTTAGAAGGATTCGCCATGACGCAGGTTTCGCCGCTTGTCTCGATCATCGTGCCGGTGTACAACGCCGAGAAATACCTGCGTTACTGCGTGGACTCGATTCTTCAGCAGTCGTATGAGCATCTGGAGATCATCCTCGTGGACGACGGCGCCACCGATTCCAGCCCGATGATTCTGGACGAATACCAGCGGCGAGACAATCGCGTGCGCGTTATCCACCAGACGAATGGTGGCATCGCGAAGGCGCAGAACGCCGGATTGGATGCGGCGCACGGCGATTACATCGCGTTCGCCGACAACGACGACATCCTCGACCGCCGCAACATCGAACTGCTGCTGCACGCGCTGATTTCGACCGGCGCGGACATGAGCAAGGCCCGCTGGAGGCAGTTCGGCGTCTCCCAGATCGAGGAAGTCGCGATGGAAGCCAGTGAAGGCGCCGCCGAACCTGAACATGTGAGCGTGTTCACGAATCCGCTGAACGCCTACCAGACCGTATTCTGCAAGAGTCTGCGCCTGATCGGCGACAAGCTTGGCCACAACACGGAGGCCCGCTATTTCAACGAGGCGAACTGGTGCCGCCTGTACAAGCGCGAACTATGGGACGGCGTGCGATTCCCGGAAGGCATGTACGCGCAGGACACAGCTATCGCAGGACACCTGTACGTGCGTATGAACAAAGTGGCGGATATTGACGTGAACCTGTACAACTGGCTTCAGCGCCCGGAATCCGTAACACACCAAAAGCGTGACTTCGCGTTCCACCACGACCACAACACTGCGGCATCAGATAATTTCCGTCTCTGTCTTGACCGAGGCGTCCTCCCCATGCGTAGCTACTACACGTTGATCGGCGAACTGGAAGCCGAGAGGGAAGCTCCTGACTTCCATATTCCAGAAAACCAGCAGCAGTACGAAACTGACCGTCAGGAAATTGATACCCTACTAGCCAATCTCACCCGCGCACAGCGCATGCGGTGCGCCGTCATCCAGCGCATTCGTCTGTTTGAGAAGTATATCTACGACCGCAGAATCAAAAATATGCGATAAACATTCTTTACTGTACAGTCCTCCTCGTCCAATAAAACAGAGCCCGTTGTCTAGATGGAAGTGCGATACCCTTTAAATTGGAGATTGTCCAGATAACCAGTGAAAGGGTGTCGCACCTTGGGTCAAGTGTATTCGTGCCTGTCGGAAGAGGAGGTAGGATGGGGGTGCGGACGGGAAGTTGGACGCCCAAGCGTCCAACTTCCCGTCCGCACCCCCATCCTGGCATTTGTCATGATTATGGTCTGGGGCCATCGTTAATTCCCTACGAGGCGTTGAATATCGACCTGAACATCATTGGATTCATCTACGTATATACGTTGATCACCTACTATCGCTGGTATATGCAACCGCTATCGACAAAAACCGCCCTGATTATCGCGACTGCCTGCACTCTGCTGTTGCTCGCATGGAACGTTTCGTTTGAGCTGTTATACACCGATAAGCACGCCGGAGAGTATCAGGCTCTGATGTACATCATGGACAGAGAGTGGTCGCTGCCGATACTCGGCTTGAGCTTGGGTATGTTCATCATATTTTCCCGCATGCAGTTCCGTTCCCGGATAATCAACACGATCGCTTCATGGACGTTAGGTGTATATCTCATCACAGACCACAGTTACATACGAGACTTACTGTGGACCCAGTGGTTCGCCTTCGACAAGTACTACCAATCACACTTCCCGGTTATTATTATGCTGGCAATATCCATGCTGGTATTCACAGCAGGACTGGTCCTTGAGGCTGTTCGCAAGATGATGTTTCAACTTATACCGATGGGAGACGGAGTATTTAACTGGTTGTGGAATAGATGCAGACTATTCGTCGCCCATTCCACCGGACAGAACGATTCCTCTCTTGACTAGCACTGCATTCACCTGGAGAACGATACGATCCAGCGATACGGCAAAGATGACAACAAAAATGGGAAGGAAGGAATACAGGTAGCGCGCCCTAGTCTCGAATAGCATCAGGAAGCATGTCAATCCGATAAAGGATAGGCGAAGAAACACCGCATAATCATCAGTATTTTTCCTTGGTAGCAGTAAAGCGGCGCACAACAACAGAATCATCCACAGCAGCTGCTGCAGTGACCCAAAAACGGAAGGTGTATTGTTTTCCATGTAGTACAGCTTTTTCAGCGAATTAGGCAGATTCCTCTCACTGGGCACCTCAGGGAATCCCTTACCCTCATGTCCGATGCCAAATGTTCCATCACCATATGTAGTGACGAGTTTTACGGCATAAAAATGGATTGCGGAATCAGCGTTCATTGCCTGCAAACGCCGTAATGCTACATCAAGATCTTTCGCTTGACGATCGGTTTTATCTGGAATGCCCGCAGAAATCTTCACATCGTTCAAATTGAAAGCACCATATGACTGCGGGTTCGCCCCCATCATCAAATAATGTTGATAGGAAAACGCCATTTCTGGATTTGGATTGACATGAAGGTGTTTCTTTAACAGAGGAGAAGCAACACCGTAGATAAGGGTAGCCGACACAAGAATCGAAAGGAATATGCAGAGAATGTCTTTCAGGACACCTTCCCTTCTGGCATAACGGAGTATACAATCAATGACTAACGCAACTACAAGAACCAATACCGTCGGCTTGAACAAGCTGCCGACGAAAGCGGAAAACACCATTACCACAAGCACAATATAGGTAATAGGTGCGGCAGAATTCCGATAAATAAGATATAGCGATATGACGGTGGCTACGAAGGGGAACAGGAACGTATCCGTATAAGGTGTTCCGATCCAAAACGAAAGAGAACCTAATATTGTTGCAATAATCCAAGATGTATAGACTATGCATGCCTTGCCGATAGCACTGCCTATCCCTAAAGCCAGGATAAGACATCCCAAGTTGACACCCAGTGCTCCCACAGACGCTGTAAACATCGCTGGATCCAGCTTAAGGACGAAGCTCACGCGCACAAGAAACTGCATCAGGACAGCCAGCCCATAATTGTTGGGGAACATATCAAAATACGGTTGAAATGCCCCTAAATCCCCTCCCCTTACGGCGGCTACAGCATAATTGAATATCGTGTCAGGATCCCAATTGGCAACATATGGCGTATATCTGATAACCGCATTTTGGAATACCAATACCGCGACACTCAACAGGGGAAGCACATAGCAGTAGCTATTGCCACCTTTACAGGAATACTTCAGCAATGCATATGTCAGCAATACAACAAAAAGCAACGCGACAACGAAAAACACGGGCATAGGCAAGGCATACTTCGGTCGCAATCCATAGGGATTTTCCAGCGATGAGTACCCGAACGACACCAGGAACAATATCATAACGGCAATAACGCTGTAGATAGCATATACTGTGTAGGTCAGATAGACGCCCAATCGAGCCAAACCCATATCTATGGTGTCACGCATCGTTTCCCTATCAATCCGAATTCTTCATTCATCCCATGCTGATCTGTGCATGCTGCAATGCAGTTCGTACCCCATGCATTGCAGCATACTCACCGCTCAGCTTTCGTGCTTCTGCTGTTCGCTGCTTTCCAGCGACTGCGCAGCAATCGCCTGTTCGTCCTCCAAATTGACGGCGATGGCGGCACGAACGCCTTTCCATTTCTCGATAACGAACAACGGATTGAGAGCAAGCCAATACAACTTGCGCTTCCATGTATATTGTCGGTCACGCAGGATGAGCAGGGACCCCAGTGTAAGAGCGCGCACGAACTGTTTGATAACGAACGGGATGGAGATGGGATCCATGGTTTTGCCGACGCGACGCACGCCCACGATTTCATCGAACATGCGCTTCTTGTAGTCACGTAGTTTGATCTCGTTCGTATGCCAAACGTTCGCTCGTGGCGCATATGCCTTCATGTACCCGTGGCGGATGAGATCCTCGCCGAACTCCTGGTCCTCCGCATAGGGGATGTCCTGATAGGGTACGTCGCCGAGCAGCACGGATTTGCGCGCGGCCGAGTTCACATCCGAATAGAAGGTCACCAAATCGAACAGCTGCTGCGAGTCGATGAAATCGTCTTCGTAGAACAGGGTGGTGCCGAAATCCGGCCCGAACTGCTTGAAGGTACGGATGATCTCCTCCTTTAGCAGCGGCAACGCGGTGGCGCGAGGATCCTGTTTACCCATGACGCCCACTACTTGTGGGAAACGCTCCAACGGCTGGATGATTTCGTACAGCCACCGGTCGTGGGCGGGTGTTGCGTCCTGCGTGAGGTAGACGACGTATTCGCCACGCGCCTTCTCAGCCGCCTGCTGGCGTACTCTGCCGTGGGAAAATTCCGGCTTGGTGATGGTCTCATACCGGAAATGCTGGAACCGTGGCTCCCAGGACTTGATGATCTCCGGAGTCCGATCTTTGGAGCTGGTGTCGATGACGAGAATCTCGTATTCGAAGTCGACTTTCTGCTTGTGCAGGGCGGTGAACAGCTCGTCCAGATTGTCCTCGCCGTAGTAGGTGGGGATGAAGACGGTGGCTTTGATGTCAGTCATGGTTCTGTGTGGTGGCCTCTCGTAGGATGATGCGTTCGAACTTCTCATAGGAGGCATCCCAGGAGGAGCTTTCCGCTCTCTTGGAGATGCGCCTGCAGCGCGCTTCGATGTCCGGATCGGTCACCACGTCGTCCAGACCGTGAGCGAGTTCGATCGGAGAATCGAGCGTGTACACGATGTCCGGGTTCTCTCCGATGACCATGCGGTTGTTGTCGCCGTCATTCATCACCGGAACGCAACCGGCGGCAAGCAGCTCAAGCGGCAACAGGGACGCATTGGTGAGAGAGAGCACGAGACACGCCTCGGACTCATGATAGATTTCGGCGAGCTGCGCGGGGTTGACGATGCCGCGGTTCTCGTACGGGAAGGGGATGTCGTAGTCAGACACGTCCCATCCGAAAAACACGATCTTGTAGTCAGGGTGCATCTGGTGGAATTTCGCCAAGGCGAGCACACCGATCTCGAAAGCCCGGCGTTCGGTGACGGGGCGGCCGTAGAAGCAAATCTGCTTCTTCTTGGTTACATCACCTTTCGGCTTGTAGATGTCGAGGTCGGCACCGAAGTCGAAGTAGTCGGCGGGCATATCGAATTCACCGACCTTCTTGGTGAGCCAACGGCCGGCGGTGATGCCGTAGAAACCGAACCTATACGTGTTTTCGGCGAGCACCGACTTGGACCCCATACCGTAGAAGAGCGGCTCGTAATCCTGCACAAAATACATCTTGTGTGCATTGGTCTTCATGTTGAAGACCGGATATGCAGTCTCCCATCCCGTGGCGAAAAGCACGTCAAGATCGATGTTGCTGATGTCCTTGACCGGCACGCAAGTCACATCGATATCGAAATGCTCCTTGAGCAGCTGGTGGGAGTATTCGGCCGGCTGTTTGGCGATACTCTCATATATAAAGAACGTAACGTTATGCCCGCGTTCCTGCAAGGATTTGGCGAAGCGTGCGATGGTATGTTGTCCTCCACTGCCGACGCTGATGGGAGACAGCACCCAACCAATATTGAGCTTGCTCTTCTCCACCTTCACCGGAGCGTGATATGGATGCGCCACGAAATCCGCCGCCACGACATCTTCGGCAGAAGTCATAACATCCAACGGACGCTTAGCAACCAGATTTCCTGAAGCCGCTTGCTGTTGCAGCCTACGGTTCAGGTAATCCAACGAGCGAAGTAGCGTGACTCGAATACCACTCTTCCTGAGATACTGTGCAAAAGCACCGATTTTTGACATCATTTCGCCTTCCCTAGCAGACGACGCATATAACGAACTGGAGCGAGGATAGCACCACCTATCTTCCACTGGCGAGAAGCATACACAGATTCCCTGAAAGCAATCGATTCCCGGACGGTCCGTTCCTTCTCTTCGAGAGAGTGAATAGTGTTCAGCAGCAAATCGATTTCCGCGCTGAAGTACCGGAATTCATCAGGATACTGAGCGTTATACTTCTGCCAGATATGATGACGCACTAGCAACAGCTTTAACAAATCAGCTTCCTGTTGATCGTTGCGCGAATCGGCATTCTCATGTTTCCGGTAGTAGTACAACGGCTCATCAAGCAGAACAGGCGACGCACCTGTCAGGCATAGTCCCAATGCAAAATCCCAATCTTCATATCCAACACCGTTAAGATACGAGTCATATTTCACACCGGATTGACGCAAATATGGTACGGAAATCATTGCATACGCACCGATGTAGTTTTCATGTTTCAACTTTTCGAGATCGTACTGAGGGTACAACGAGTCGAAATTCACTCGTCCGAAATACTTGACCTGACAGTAGACAATATTAGCTCGACTTTCGGTCGCAGCATTAACTGCCTTCCGTACATAGTCAGCATCAAGATAATCATCCGCATCAAGCTGAATGAGATAATCGCCTTCGGCTAGCCCAAGTACCTTGTTGCGTGTGGCGACAACACCCATATTCTTCTGGGTGACGAGTTCGACGGAATCTCCATATGTGTTCCTGATAAGGTCCACCGACCCGTCCGTGGAGCCATCATCTACAACGAGAACCTCGATGTTGCGGTAGGTCTGGTTCAGGACGCTGTCAATCGCCTCGCACACATACTGCGAGTAGTTGTGGTTGATTACCGCAACCGATACGAGCGGCTCAGCGGTCACTGGACCGGGTTCCTTTGGATACATGGCTTGAGGCTTCTCTGGCATCACAAACGGCTATCCTAACAGAACCAACACCTAGACTGGCACCGGTGAATGTCGTGAAAAGACAGTAGCATGTCCCCAAGTGCGGCAAACGGCGAATACTACGCTGCCGCAGGGCAACATGTAGTTTGAGCGATAGGATAGGTTCTCGTGTCAGAGCTCATTCGTCGGTTCCAAGCACGGTACCGTTATGGCCTCATCGTGCTGAAGGAACTCGTCAAGACCGATTTCAAGCTTCGCTATCAGGGATCGATTCTCGGCATGGCTTGGTCGGTGGTCAAGCCGTTGATGCTTTTCGGCGTCATGTACATGGTGTTCGTCCGGTTCCTTAAGTTCTCCGACGGCACGCCGACATTCACCATCTCGCTGCTGTGTGGCACCTGCCTGTGGAGTTTCTTCTCCGAAGCCACTTCTGTCGGCATGCAGTCCATTGTCGGCCGCGGCGATCTGCTGAGAAAGGTACACTTCCCCAATTACATCATCGTTGCTTCCACCACGATGGGGTCGCTGATTTCTCTGGGTATCAACCTGATTGTGGTCATCGTGTTTGGCTTCTTCTCCAACGCACAATACACATGGCATGTCCTGCTCGTTCCGTTCAATGTCGCCCAGTTGTACCTGCTGGCATTAGCGTGCGCGCTGATTCTTTCCACGATGTACGTCTACTTCCATGATGTCGCGCACATCTGGGAGGTCGTGCTGCAGGCAATGTTCTACTCCATCCCGATTATCTATCCGCTCAGCATGGTTTCGAATCGTTACCCGGTTATCGCCAAGTTGATGCTGATGAATCCCGCCGCCCAGGCCATCATGGACATTCGCCATAACCTTGTGGCACCTGATTATGTTCCCACGGTTTGGACGATGATTGCCAATCCGTTCATCGCACTGTTGCCGTATCTGATGACGGTGGTTCTGCTCGTCATCGGTATTCACGTTTTCCGTAAGCACAGTCGTAAGTTCGCGGAGGTCATGTAATGGTCGATCACACCAACACTACTCACGGGGAAGTTGCCGACGCCTCGTTGAACGAAGACAAGCCGGTCGTACTGTCCGTCGAACATGTCTCCAAGTCGTTCCGTCTTCCAACCGAACAGGCCAGCGGTTTAAAGCAGGCATTCATCAACTGGACCAAGGGTATCAAAGGCTACACTGAACAATCTGTGCTCCGCGATATCAATTTCGAGGTTCATCAGGGTGATTTCTTCGGCATCGTCGGGCGCAACGGATCCGGTAAATCCACGCTTCTGAAAATCATTTCCGGCATCTATGTTCCTGAAACAGGCAAGGTATCGATCAACGGCAAGCTGGTTCCGTTCATCGAGCTTGGTGTCGGATTCAATCCAGAACTCACCGGTCGTGAGAACGTTTACCTCAATGGTGCGCTGTTGGGCTTCTCACGTGACGAGATCGATGCCATGTACGACGACATCGTCGAGTTCGCAGAGCTGGACGATTTTATGGACCAGAAGCTGAAGAACTACTCCTCTGGCATGCAGGTGCGTCTCGCCTTTTCCGTCGCCATCAAAGCGCAGGGTGACATTCTCGTTCTCGATGAGGTGCTGGCAGTCGGCGACGAGGCGTTCCAAACGAAATGCAACGACTTCTTCACGGAGATTAAGAAGGATCCCACGAAGACGGTCATTCTCGTCACACACGCCATGGATTCGGTGAAGAAGTACTGCAACAAGGCTATTCTTATCCGTGATGGTGAGGTCATCGTCAACGGCGACAAGAACGATGCCGCGAACACGTACACCGAAGAGAATCTGAAGAGTCTGCAGAAGAAAGCCGCCGAAACAGTCGAGGAAGGCGAGTATCCCACCGGTCTGAATGGAACGGTACCAATGCTGCGGTGTGTCCCTACATCGAAGATGGTGCTGACCAGCAAAGATACGTTTGAATTTGACGTTGAATTCGAATACACCAAGACTGACGAGTATTTCTTGGCTGTCTCCATGCTCGACACCCGTCGTGGTGGCATTCCCTATGATTCCGGCTCCATTAAGATGGGCGTAGGCGGGAATGGCAAACAATCCGTTCACTTCTCTCTACCGCTTAATATATTCAACAACGGTACTTATAAGATTACCGCGTCCTTGCGCAAGCAGGATCCCGCAGATCCACACCACACTTTGTTGGCAGGTTTCTCCAATGATGAGAATTCATGTCTGTTCTCCATCAATGAGGATGCCAAGGGCACGGATTATGCGTTGCTCAAATATGACGCTGTTGATTTGAGGAGAAGCTAATGTTCTCGAAGAACGAAGATATTCGCGATATCCAGAAAACCGCCCTGTCTATCTTTAAAGAGTTCCGGCGAATCTGCGAAGAGAATAATCTTCGTTTCTATACTTCGGGAGGCACCACTATTGGTGCCCTGCTGTACAAAGGATTCATCCCCTTTGATGATGACATCGACATCAATATGCCGAGGCCGGATTATGAGCGGTTCAAACAGCTCGCTCCGGCCGTCCTGCCTCGCCACTTAGCCGTATTCGATGGTTTAGAAAGCACTCATGCGGATTTCCATTTTTTAAAGCTGCACGATACACGAACCATGTTCACCGCAAATCTACTATTGCCGTACCCTGACTGTTATACAGGTGCGTTCATTGATATCGAACCTATTGACGGAGTTCCGAGTAATCAAGAGGAACGTGAGCAATGGTATTTTCAGATAGATAAGCTGTACTGTTATGACTTGCTCCGCAAGTTCGGCAAGAAATACCTGTATCCGGATACCATCGCATGGCTGTACCCGAATCGTCTGATTCGCGCCATTGCGTATGCTTGGATTCAACTTCATCCACTGCGTTATTACGCAGAAAAGTATGAACAACTGCAGCGGCATTATGCTGAACAATATCCTTTTGATGAGTCCGAATACATTTCTTATCCACGTTATGGCATGTATCGAACCAAGTCCATGTGGAATACAAAACGCGCCAGCTGGGATTCTTATATTGAGATTCCGTTCGAGGATACCACCATACGAGTTCCCAAAGGCTACGAAAATGTCCTGACTAACCAGTACGGCTTCATGCCCACATGGGAGACTCAGAAGCGCTACGAACAAGACACCGACTCCCACCACATCACCACAGCTCTGGTAGATTTGGTAAAACCATTGCACAGTTACAGGACTTCAAAATCACTTGATAGAGAATAAGTTGATTATCAACTCTGCATTTCTCATAATACTACTCGTTATATTAGCAGCAGTCACGGCGCTGACTGTCATTTGCTATGCTTTTTGTAACATCAGCACAAGCAAAGAAACAACGGATTTCACGTATGAAATACCGACAAAAAAAACGGTAGTACAATACATCACGTAATCAAATCTCAGACAAACAATAGAGGAGCAAAAAGATTAATATCACTAGGAATTAAAAACTTAGGATATTTAGTCACCCTTATCACTGCTCTCATTACTGCATTGACTGTCATCAATGGCGCAAATCAAACTTTAATCGACGCAAAGGAAACTCGAATGCGGTCAGAATCTGACTCCGCGGTGAGCAAACTGGCCAACGAGAGCGCAGCAGAAAGAATGGCGGGAGTTAATTCGCTGGTCGCCCTGGCTGATGATTGGGGAAGTGATTCAGACCTTCAATCACATGAATATCATCAAAAAACATGTGCATATGCACTCCTTACATACCTAAAAACAAAACCGACGATGAAGAATGCCTCATCAATGACGGATGACGAGGCCATAATACGCGATAGCATCCAAAAGGGTTTCTCCGACCATCTTCAAGTCGATAAAGCTGCCACTTCATGGGATGAAATTCCTCTCAGCTTTTCCGGATCATACTTTTACAATTTCAACTTATCTGACGTTTCGTTTAAAGAAACGGGGCCTTTCGCTGTTTGGTGTGGGTGGGTCTGTCAGGTGGTGACGGTGCTGAGGTC
>JACXXQ010000356.1_pt1 | contig 26178 bp, 23 predicted proteins | sample 8621361 | NCBI WGS metagenome assembly JACXXQ01 (sample SAMN15503820, study PRJNA645414) | gut metagenome | isolation source: feces | host: Bos taurus | place: USA | collected 2016 | reverse complement strand
TAAACGAGGAACAAACCAAGTACAAGGCCACGTTTCATTAGTACGTTGACTCAAGGTATTGTGTACCTCTTCAGGTAGTTCAATTGACCATCCTTCTGCCAGTTGTAGCACTGGCCCAAGCCCTTTAACAAGGTTGATACGACTCATTGTGAATGGTAAGCCACCTTTGGTGAGAAATTGAGAGGATAAACCGCCTCCACGGAAATATTCGTGTACCGCAGCACACCACCGAGTATGAGCAAGACAACGTTTACCGTCCTCTTCAGTAATTTCCCATACCGGTTTGATCAAATGATTTCCTGTTTCATCTAAATGTTGGCCTGTACCATCTAATGCAGCTGATCCTGAATTTAATAAATGCAAAAAACCTGATGTCGGACGGAAGCCTGTAACGCGCTCAACAGAATCCTCACTCCAATAAGTTCGTACATCAGCAAAAATTTGTGCTTGTCCAGTTAATTGATGAGCGAGTAACATCGTGACACCATTAAGTGAATCATTTTCAGTAGCCATAATGAAAGGTGGGCGAACGCCATTCCAATCGTAAGTGGAGTTGAGCATTGCTTCCATAAAATCACCATTTGGCAAGTGATCTGTCCAATGACGTTGACCTTGGAAACCAGCAACGATAGCATTATGTCCTAATGCTTCTTCGCCAAAATTCAGTTCAGCCAACTTTGGATTTCCTATCATCAAATCACGCGCAATAATGGTCATTTTAACAACAGTTTCCCAAAGTGCTTCTTTCTCCTCTGCTGTACGCTGATATTCTTCTTTATTGACATCTATACACTCTTGACAATATTGCTTCACCCAAGACAATGCCAATTTAACTTCTTCAGGATCGTAAATTTCACGATCAAGACGGCGTTTAATTTCTGTCATATCAACATATTCATTCCGCATTCCTAAATAATGTTGAAAGAAAGATTGATCTACTATTGAGCCAGCAATTCCCATTGATACAGAACCGATAGATAAATAAGATTTACCTCGAATCGTTGCCACAGCTAAACCTGCTTTAGCAAAACGTAACAGTTTTTCTTTCACATCATCAGGAATAGTGGTGTCATCAGCCTCTTGAACTTCTGTGCCATAAATAGAAAATGCAGGCAATCCCATTTGGGTATGTCCAGCTAAGGCAGCAGCCAAATAAACCGCTCCGGGACGCTCTGTACCATTAAATCCCCAGATTGCTTTTGGCATATGTGGATCCATATCAATCGTTTCCGAACCATAACACCAACAAGGGGTAACGGTAATGACAACACCGACATTCTGTGCTTTAAATTTTTCTGCACACTGTGCAGCTTCTGCAACACCACCGATACAACTATCGGCGATTACACACTCAACAAATGAACCGTCTGTATGACGAACGTGAGTTTGTAACAAATCGGCAACAGACTGAGCCATTGTCATCGTTTGTACTTCTAATGATTCACGAACCCCCATACGACGACCATCAATCGTTGGACGAATACCAATTTTAATTTTTGTTGATTGCATAGCTATCTCCTTAGTTTGACGCTGTAAATAAATGTTTTACACGCAGTAAAAATTCACTAAGGAAATCTTCTACCTCTAATACGGTAATTCAAAGGATTTTTTTGAGAAAGGTATTTTTTTGTGAGGGTTATCACAGAAAACAGGCAAAAAATTCATTTTTTTGCACTAAAATATGACTGATTAAACTATTTTTTATACAAAACGGTCAATTCAGTCATTTTAAACAATAGAAAGGCTCACTGCCATTTTTTCACAATAATGTTGCAGTTTTTTAGGAACTGTTCCCTGTGTAAATAACATATCCAACTGAGAAACCTCAGCTAGCTTAACCAGATTTTGCTTGCCAAATTTAGAGGGATCAACCAATAAAAACTTTTGTTCAGACATATCCATCATTTTACGTTTCATTGATGCATTTAACTCATTAGATTCCCAAATGCCTCCCTCATTGTCTACTCCAACACAAGAAAAAATACCAATATGAATATGCAAACGAGAAAGTAAATGTTCGGATAACGGCCCATAAAAAGCATCATATTTTGCGGAATAAACTCCACCTGTCGCAATTGTTTTAATATTCGGTTTATTTACCAATGCTGTAATATTACGCATTGAGTTAGTCACTACTGAACAAGGAATATCGGGTAGAAGTTGCGCCACATACCAACTAGTGCTACTTGCATCTAATCCAACAACAACCCCCTCATATATATACTCCACGACTTGCTGTGCAATAGCCTTTTTTGCCTCGGCATTGGTACGCTGACGAATATGAAATGCACTGCCAATATCATTCGTCTTTTTGCTCAACGCTCCACCGTGAGTACGATAAAGTAATTGATGTTTTGATAATAAAGCTAAATCTCTCCGCACAGTTTCAACTGAAACATTCAATTTCTCAACTAGCTCATTAACCGAAATCTTACCTTGCTGATTAACCATTTCTAAAATTAAATTATGTCTATCTTTCATTTCACTACCTCCTAACAAACCATCAAATATTTTGACATCCTCCCCGTCCTAAAGGACGGGGATTCCTACCAGTGCCCATTTCAAACAATAGGCTACTCTCGGTGGTTCTTGCTGCTGACCGCTAATGCGGTTCACTTCACAAGCTCGACGGCTGTGTCCCAGCCTGATATTTTTATGCTTGGACGATGACTCGCCCCGCACCAATACATTTAACGCTCCAACGACATCTGCATTTTCTGTGTAGCCACATTCTATACACTCAAAATCAGCCTGTGTTTGGCGATTTTCCTTAGGCGTTTAACGGTTCAAAATATTCGCCATTTGAAAGCGTTGCAAAACGTGCAACCCCCATATCAATACCGATTTCTCCGCTTTTATGAGTAGGGATTTCGTATTCAAATTCCGTTTGAATACTAACAAAAAAGCGACCGCACTTGTGGCTCACCGTAACGTTTTTGATTTCGCCTACAACATCACGGCTGTTGCGGTAGCGAACCCAACCGATTTTTGGCAGATATAAACGGTTATTTTGTTGTTCCAGTTTGCAACCTTGCGGAAAGCGAAAGCACTCTTTCAAGCCTTTTTTCTTGAATTTCGGGAAATCAGAACACTGTTGAAAGAAATTTTTAAACGCACTTTCTAAGTCTTTTAACGACTGCTGAAGCACTTGAGAATGACAGTCTTTAAGCCAAAGTAGCTCTTTTTTCCATTGCGGAAGCAAGTTAGCGATTTTGGTGTAACTGAACTTGAAGCTGTTATCTTGCTTGTATTGCTCATTTTGCCACGCTAACGCCCGATTAAACACAAAACGAGAACAGCCACAGAACTGCTTAATTCTGCGGATTTGGCTGCCATTTGGCATTATCTCAAACTTAAAGGCTTTGCGTAGTTGCATTAACAAGATTTAGAATGTAATTTTTCCGCATTCTACACTTGGTCTATGAAAAAAGAAAAGGAAATTAGACACAGCAAACCTTGTATTTTTAATGTGTATATATTCGCCAATACATCGAGCAACAACAAACATCCAATTAGTTAGGTTTGAAACGGCTCACACCGTTTGTACCTTATATCCCCACACTTAAGGACAGAATTTTACGGCACAATCTGATAAAAACTACTTCACAATCACAATATCTAATAAAACCTCACTAAACATTTTTAATCCTAATTTAAATTGAAAAGCATTAAAATATTTAAGAAATAAAAAACCTACGATGAAATATCGTAGGTTTGTCAACAGCCTGAAATCTTGCATTAAGCGAATATTTTTTATTACTTATTAGCACGTTCCAATTGTTTTTTATATTTCACTAGCTTGTCTTTAATACGATTTCGTTTTAGCGGAGACAAATAATCAACAAACATCACACCATTTAAGTGATCAATTTCGTGTTGAATACAAATTGCCAACAAATCGCTCGCCTCAAACGTAAACGGTTCACCGTTACGATCTAGCGCTTTAACTGTAACTTTCTCTTTACGTGGTACCAAACCTCGAAAACCGGGTACTGATAAACATCCCTCTTCAATCCCGGTTTCACCGTCACTCTCGACAATTTCCGGATTAATCAGCACCAGTTGATTGCTTTTATCGCCCTCAACATCAATCGTGATAATACGTTGATGACGGTTAACCTGCGTTGCCGCTAAACCAATCCCTTCTTGTTCATACATTGTTTCAAACATATTATCGATAAATTCCCGAATTTCATCGTCCACCTTTTCCACCGGTGCTGCCACCGTTCTTAAACGCTCATCGGGAAAACATAACACATCTAATATCGCCATACGCTCTTCCTTTTTTCAAAACCTTGCATTTTACTGATTTTTTCAATAATTAACACACCCAATTCTACCGCAAAAAGCGGATTTATTTTTAATCTGCGATCCGCTTCGCACTTTTTCAAACTCAACACTGACAACGGCTATTAATGGGGTAAAGTGCCTTTTTTTCAATCTGTTTTCGACTTTTTCAATCGTTTTCCGCTATGCAAACAGTAACCACACTTTTACGTTTAGCGCTGCTGCCACAATTCGGTGCTATCAAAATTCAACAACTACTTGAACAAATCACACTTGATACGCTGCTCAGCTACGATCGACAAACACTCAGCCAAATCGGTTGGAACACTGCGCAAATTCAGGCTTGGTTTTCACCGCCGCAAGCGATTATTGACACCGTTCTGAATTGGCAACAACAGGCAGACAACCATATTCTGCACTATTTTGATCACAGTTACCCGCTGTTGTTGAAACAAACTCGCTCCGCACCGCCACTGCTGTTTGTTAAAGGTAACATTGATGTGCTCTCTTCGCCACAAATCGCTATGGTAGGCAGTCGCTATTGTTCACCTTATGGCGAACATTACGCCCAAACCATCGCCGGCGAACTGGCACATAGCGGCATCACCATTAACAGCGGTTTAGCCTTAGGCATTGACGGCATTTGTCATCGTGCCGCTTTGGATAATCACGGCAAAACCGTTGCCGTTTTGGGCAGTGGATTGAATCAACTCTATCCGGCTCGCCACAAAAAATTGGCACAACAGATTCTAGAAAACAACGGTGCATTGCTGTCGGAACTGTTCCCCGACACACCCCCCATTGCAGAAAATTTTCCACGTCGCAACCGAATTATCAGCGGTCTCTCGTTCGGCACTATCGTCATCGAAGCCTCGCAAAAAAGTGGTTCATTGATCACCGCTCGGCTGGCACTGGAACAGAATCGTGAAGTGTTCGCTGTGCCGGGTGCGTTGGACAATCCGTTAAGCCAAGGTTGCCATTATTTAATTAAACAGGGGGCGTGGTTAATTGAAAATGCACAGGATGTGTTGGAAATTCTAACACCGCAAATTTCATCATTAATGCCGTTTACACCAGCAATAGCAGCGCAAACACCAACGCCAACCGGCAATCGCTCTACTGCACAAAACACGATCGCAATATCACCGCAAGCGAAAACCGTTTACACGCCACCGACCATCAACAAAAAAGTGGCGATCAAACTTGATATTCCGCCACAACATCAAGCATTAATGCAACAATTAAACAGTGCAACCGCGATTTCACCGGATGAACTTTCGACCGCATTAAATCGCCCTATCGATCAAATTCTTACCGATCTATTGGAACTAGAAATTCTCGGTGCAGTGCAACAGATTCAAGGAGGTTATATTAAAAATATCGTCTAATTCATTGAATAAATTAACTTCACGATATTCACTATTTTTATAAACAGAAATAGGTATTATATTTTTCAAAGTACTTTAAACTAATGACAAAGATCCAGAAAAGAAACAAGACTTTTTATCTGATAAATAAAGGTAATAAGACTGCATTTTGAATAAAATTTTAACTTGACACAAAAACGCTTCAACTCACTGAATAACCACATAAAACTTTGTTCTATGAGTTATCCTAATTTGGAAGAGGTTACACCTCTCCCAATTAAGATATTTATTGCCTTGAACGGTAGGGTTTCAACCATTTAAGCATTTTTGATATAGTTGTTTCATTAAGTTAAACTTCTATTATCTTTCCTGTAACGCCTGCTTCATTCGTGTAATCGGTTTGATTAAATATTGAAATACTGTTTTTTCACCAGTCTTAATATCCACTGTTGCAATCATTCCCGGTAACACCGGCAATTCGTGACCGTTTTTATCAGTCAAATGACTGCCATTAGTTTTTACCAACACACGATAGAACGAGTTATTCGGATTTAAATTTAAGTCGCTCGGTTGACGTTTATCCTGCAAAGTACTCGGACTTAATAACGTCACTATGCCATCTAATCCACCGTAAATCGCATAATCATAAGCTGTTAATTTCACTACTGCTTTCATTCCGGGACGTATATAAGCCACATCTTTCGGATTGATATAGGCTTCCACTAATAAATTATCCTCCACCGGCACAATTTCCATAATATCTTGTCCAGCAGAAATGACTCCACCAATAGTGTTAATGCGGATATTTTTCACAATCCCTTTCAACGGCGCACGAATGAAAGAACGCTCCACTGGATCAGCGCGTGCAGCAAGATTCTCTTTTGCTTGATCAAGATCGCCTTGAACCCTGACTAATTCATTACCTGCATCCGTGATATACTTATGTTCACGTTCAGAAATCTGCAATGCCATATCATTCGCTGAGTGCTTCATTCGCAATAATTCCACCTGTGAAACTGCTCCTTTTGCCACCATCGGTTCTGTCAAAGCAATTTCGGAATCAAGATAAGCTTTACTATCACGCAAAGTTTTAACTGCTTCTTCCAATGCTTGTTTCTTCGCTTTATAGACTTCCATTTCACGATCTTTAATCTCTTTCGGAATTTTTTCTGAGAAAACAGGTGTCTGCCCTGAAATTTCAGCTTTTAGACGTGTGGTAATCGCCTCAAGATTATCTACTTTCGCTTGTGTTTCACGCAAAATAGCAGAACTTCTGGTGTCGTCCAGTTTTAATAACACCTGTCCTTTTTCCACCAAATCTCCCTCATGCACCATCATTTGATCCAAAATGCCGGGATCCAAACTTTGGATAATCTGTTCACGGCTGTTGGGAATAATTGTGCCTTGCCCACGTGTTACTTCTTCAATTTTGCTGAAATAAGACCAGATGAGGAACACCACTAAAAATGCGCCCAACAACCAAATCATTGCAAATGAACCTGTGTGTTTTTCCACCTGCAAGGCGGCATTGAGGTCATTTAACAGACGTAAATCCTTACTATTCACTTTTTCTGTTGGCATTTGTGATTGTTCAGATTTTTTTATTTCAGTACTCAGAGATGTCGCCTTATTATCAGCCTGCTTTTTCTGCTCGCCGTTTTGTCCGTTATCCTTTTTGTTTTCGTTATTTTTATCGCTCATTACTCAAACCTATTTATTTTCTGTGTCATTGCCACGATGCTCAATTTTTACAGTGGCTTCCGCTTCCTGTTGTTGTGGCTGCGCCAAACGTTTCAATACAGCGTCTTTCGGCCCATCCATCACCACTTTGCCGTTATCCACCACAATCACACGGTCAACCAACTGCAACACTTGCGGACGGTGCGTTACCACCACTAACGTACGGTTTTGCACCCATTGTGATAAGCCTGCCAATGCCTGCTGTTCGTGGAATTGATCCAAGCCGGTAGTCGGTTCGTCCAATAACACCACTTTCGGGTCTTTTAAGGTCATACGAGCCAATGCTACCGCCTGTTTTTGTCCGCCGGATAAACCTAAGCCGTTTTCGCCAAGATACATATCCAAACCACGCGGATGGTTCTGCACTAAACCTAACAAACCGAAACGTTGCAATGCCACCAATAGCGTTTGATCGCTCGGGAAGGAGTCCATTCGACCGATATCCAAGTTTTCACGCAATGTGCCTAAGAATAGACGTGGATTTTGTTCCAATAACAGCACCTGATTGCGCAAATAGTAAGGGTCAAGCTGTTTGAGGTTGATGCCGTCCAACGTGATGTTCCCTTTGCTCGGATCATACAGACCGACACCCAATTTTAATGCGGTCGATTTTCCGCTACCGATTTTACCCAATACGCCGACCTTCTCGCCCGGACGCACTACTAAGTTAAAATCTTGCAATGCCGGTTGGCTGTCTTCCTGATATTTAAAAGAGACGTGATTAAATTGCAAATGACCGGAAACCTGCTTCAAGCTGACATATTCACGATCTGCCGGTTTATCAATCGGTTTGGAAACAATACCTTCCACCCCTTTTAATGCCAACCACGCCTGTTGGAAACGAGTTGCTAATCCAGCAATTTGTCCCAACGGTGCTAATGCTCGCCCAGAAAGAATGACAGAAGCTATCAATGCCCCCATTGTGATACGGCTGCTCGGATCTTCACTATGAATCAAATAAGTACCGAAAATTACTAGAATTACAGTGTTTAACTGTTGCAAAGCGGTGATTAAATTCACCACAAAATTACTGGTATCTTTTACTTTAATTGAGGAAAAAGAACTTTTTGCGGTATAAAAATCCCAACGCTTCTGCGCCCACGACATTGCATTGTTATTTTTAATAGTTTCAATCCCCTCTATTGCTTCCACCACCAAGCCTTGACGTTGTGAAGATTCACGCATTGATTCATTAATGGCACGGGAAAGTGGGGCCTGTGCCAAAATACCGATAACAATCACCAAAGGAATAATAATCGCCGGTACCAATGCCAATTTACCGGCGACAATCCAGATTACGGTAACAAACAGCAATAAGAACGGCAAATCAACCAATGTCAATAAACTGGCACTGGTTAAAAATTCACGTACCGATTCAAAATCACGCAAGTTGTTGGCATAAGAACCGGAAGATACCGGACGATCCTGCAATTTCAACGCCATTACTCGGCGGAACAACATTGCACTGATGATTAAATCCGCTTTTTTCCCAGCCACATCGGTTAAATGCCCACGCACCATTTTTGCAGCAAATTCAAAGCTGATTGCCAAAATTACACCGATACTCAACACCCATAAGGTTTCATACGCCTGATTCGGGATCACGCGGTCATACACATTCATTACATAGAGTGAACTGATCAAGGCGAGGAAGTTGATAATAAATGTCGCCGCAATCACCTGATAATAATATTTTTTGAAGCGCCAAATAATGCGGAAAAACCAGCTCTTCGGCAACGAATATTCCGGTAATTCGGAGCGAATATCTTTCTCCACTTTCGGCTTAATAAACCAGCAATAACCAAGATATTTCGCTGCCAAATCCGCTTCGGCAATCTGCTGTTTTAAGCCATCCGTGTGGGTAACGGTGTAAAGGCGTTTGCCCTCTTCATTGACATCAATTGCAGTAACTACCGCCGCTTCTTCATTTTGTAAAATTAAAATCACCGGCACCGCCAAAGAGGGAATTTCATTCAGCGGGCGGTGCGATAAACTGTTCTCAAAACCTTCACTACGCAAATATTCGCATAATGATGAGAAATCAAGATTATTGCCGTTGCGGCGAATGGTGTGAGAAGCAAGTGTCGCCACAGAAAGTGGCGACCCTAAAATTTGTGTTGCCAATGCAACATTTTCAATAATTAACTTCATAACTGTTTTTATTTTCTATTTAAGATCAGTAGCCCATTTGGTGGTCATCCCTTGTGAATAAAGGTAATCCAAAACGGAATGACGTAATTGATATTCTGTGGAAACTCGGCTTAATTCAGCACTTAACAGCTCATTTTCCGCATTCAATAAATCCAATAATGAACGTTTTGCAATTTGGAATTGTAATTTATAGAAGTTGGTAACTTCATAAAGTGAATTAACCTGTTTTGATAAGGTACCGATTTGACGGCGGTACTCTTCCAAGTTGATTAATGCGGTTCTGGTTTTCTCTTCTAAATCCAATTTGGTCTGTTCCAAACGGCTTTTTCCGCTTCCAAAGTTTGTGCTTTTTCCTGTACGCTGTATGAAGAAGCACGGTTGAACATATCCCAAGAAACATTGAGATAAACCTGACGATCCTCTTTGGTTGCTTGTCCGACTAAATCCAATTTCGGATAACGGCTCGCACGTTCAGCTTCGACACCGGCGTGTGCACTGGTAATTTTTGCCTGTGCAGTTTGGTAGGACGGGTGTAAATATTGATTTTGCGAATAGCGTTTTTTCAGTTGCGCTGCTGTCATTCCTTTAAACGGATCTGCCAAACCGTTGGCTTTTACTGCTTTACCGGAATAACGTTGTAATTGGCTTAATGCGTCCTGCAATTCACGCTCAGAGGTATTTTGTTGCTGTTCCACCGCAAACATACGTGCTTCCGCCTGCACCAATTCGGAACGGCGACCTTCATCATTATCCGCAATTGCTTCAATTTCACCGATAATACTGCGTAAACGTGCCAAACCGCGTTGCTGTGCCGCAATCGCATCTTTACTGCGGATCGCCATTAAATAGAGTTCCGTAATTTTGTAAGCAATATTCTCTTTGGTTTCATCATATTTATAACGAAAAGAGGCTTAATTGGCTTCGGAATAGGCGACCTTTTTTTCAACCGCTCCGAAAGAGTAAAGATTCAAATTCGCCTGCGCGCCGGGCGTAAATTTGTTGTTACGGTCATTGGTATTATAACGAGAATAATCTTCCAATGATTGCCGCCCGAACACCGAGATGGTCGGATAATGTCCGGAAATCGCTTGTTCAGTTTGGCTGTGCGCAATCATCGTATTGGCTTTGGCTTCCAATAACTCCGGATCTTTTGCAAAGGCACGAGATAAAATTTGTTTCAATTCTGTATTTTGGCTATTCGCTGCATAGCTGACGCCGGATAAACATAATCCCAAAACGAGAATGGAATAGGTGAAATAATTTCGTGTCATAAACTATTTTCCTTAACCGATTTAAAAATCGCGTAATTATAGAACAAATGATGTGTAATTTGTACCTGTTGTTAACTATTCTTTACATTTATCTTATTAAAAAGCATCTTCATCTCTTAATAAATGATAATTTCCTTTTCGCCGCAAAAAGCCCGAACGATCAAAATATTCGATTAACTGCACCGATAATTTTCGCCCGAAGCCAAGCTGATCACGAACTTCATTCACTGAAATTTGCTGATGATGTTTAAGATAAACTTTTAGCCATTGCGCAAAACGCTGAATCTGCTGTTGGCGGAAAAAACGATCCTTTACAATCGGAATTAATAACCCCATTTTTCCCGCTTTATACATAAAGCAGCGCATCTCTTGCTCATCCAACGCTAAGGCTGTTGCCATATCACGCACCCAAATCGGCTGCGCTGTTTTTGCAAATTCCGCCTCCACCGCTTGCCATAACTGCTGCTCCTCAGCAGTGAAATTGATCTGATGTTCCGGCAAATGCAACCAACCGTTAGCTTGCAACATTTGCTGCTGCGCTGTCAGTTGATCAATAAAATGGAAAATTAATGCCATCGGCTGATGTAATGCACTCATTCGCCATAAACGAGCTTTGCTGACACCCTGTTGATCCTGATGCTGTTGGTGAAACTGTGCCAAATGTTGTAACAACGTTTGCTGCTGTTGCTGTTGGTAATGCAATGAAAACACCCAATCACGATATAAAAGCAGATGTTGTTGCTGTTGTAAATGTTGCAGCTGTTCTGTTGTCAGCTGCTCCATCCATTGCAGCTGCGCTGTCGCCAAGGCCTGATTTTGCAGATAACATTTAATCCGTTCAACACTGTTCGCACACTGTAATAATGCTTGCAAATAACTCAAACGTTCCTCTGTGCGTTTGTGCCGTTTCGGTGAGTTAATCTCCAACACAGTTGCACCGGCTAATGTCTGTTGATCATCGGCACTGCGTAAAATTAATTTATCCCCAACCGCCATCAGCAACGGTTTGTCCATTATCACTTCAACCAGCTCATTGTTGCCGCTGATTAATCGATTCATTTTACCGATGGTGTGATTCGCCGCATAATAAATATGCACTGCTTGGCTATCATTTAACGTTTGATTCGGGTTGAGTTTAACCGTGATGCGATCACTGGCCGGCATTGTTGCCAAACCGGTGAGCCAATCGCCGCGTTCAATTTCCGCTTTACTCAAATCAGTAGAAAGATTTAACGCCACACGCTGCCCGGCAATGCCGCTCGGTGCATCTTGATTCTGAGCGTGAATGGTTTTCACTCGAACCGTCTGTTGCGCGCGTGACAGATAAATTTCATCCCCTACGGAAACTTTGCCGCCAAACACCGTACCTGTTACCACCAAACCTGCACCTTTTAATGTAAATACGCGGTCAATCGCATAACGGAACGGTTTATTTTGTTCACGCAAATTTTCCAGTTTTAATAAATACTGCTTCAACTCATCAATGCCCTGACCGGAATAGGCAGAAGTGATAAATGCCGGACTTTGCGCTAAAAATGGGAATTGTTGGCGAATTTGCTGCAATAATTGCGTGATTTGTGTCGAATCGGCACGATCCGCTTTGGTAATCACGATAATAATTTGCTTAAACTGTAATAAATGCAACAACGTTAAATGCTCAACGGTTTGCGGCTTAATGCCCTCATCCGCCGCCACCATTAACATTGCATAATCAACACCGCCTAATCCTGCCAACATATTGGAGAGAAATTTTTCGTGCCCCGGCACATCGATAAAACCTAAAATACGATCGCCAACCGGCAAATAGGCATACCCGAGGTCAATCGTCATTCCGCGCTTTTTCTCTTCCGGAAGGCGATCCGCATTCGTGCCTGTCAACGCTTGCAATAAAGCGGTTTTGCCGTGATCAACGTGCCCCGCTGTGACTATAATCATAATTCATTCACCGTTGTTAATAATGTTTCTATTTGCGCCACACTGCGTAAATCCAGCCATAATTTATTATTTTCCACCCGACCGATAATAGGTTGGGATAAGGTTTTCAACATTGTGATTAATTGATACAGATCTTCACTTTTCGCCGATTTTGCCTGCAAAGTTACTGCTAAAGAAGCAATTTTCGTCATTGGTTGTGCACCACTGCCGATTTGAGCATCGCACGCCTCTATCATTAAATCGAAACGATCTCCGAGCTTGGTCTGTAACGCTTGCAACAGTTGCTGTGCCTGTGGTTGCAATTCTGCCGTTGTTTTACTGAGTGCGCTTAATGTCGGCAATGATTTAGGCAAATTTTCCGGCTCAAGATATAAACGCAAAGTGGCTTCCAACGCACTTAAAATCACCTTATCACAACGCAAAACCCGTTTTAACGGATGCTGTTGTAACTGCTCAATCAATGCTTTTTTGCCGACAATAATACCTGCCTGTGGCCCACCCAATAATTTATCACCGGAAAACGAAATTAAATCCACACCTGCCGCCACTTTTTGTTGCACTTGCGGTTCGTGCGGCAAACCATAATCACGAAAATCGATCAGCGCACCGCTTCCCAAATCGGTAATCACCGGAATATTTTTCTCTTGCCCCAACTGCACCAGCTCTTCTTCGCTGACGCTTTTGGTGAAACCGACAATCTGATAATTGCTGCTATGCACCTTCAACAAAAACGCGGTATTTTCATTAATTGCTTGGGCATAATCACGCAAGTGTGTGCGGTTTGTGGTGCCAACTTCCACCAGTTTACAACCTGCCTGTTGCATAATATCGGGAATACGGAAAGCACCGCCAATTTCGATCAGCTCGCCACGAGAGATAATCACCTCACGATCTTTGGCAAAGGTTGCCAACATCAACAGCACGGCGGCAGCGTTATTATTGACAATACACGCCGCTTCCGCACCGGTTAAATGCGCCAACAACTCACTGATTGCTTGGTCTCGATGTCCGCGTTTACCCTGTTGCAAATCAAATTCCAACGCCACATTCTGTTGCATCGCCTGTAATGCTGCCTGTTGTGCCGCTTGCGCCCAAATGGCTCTGCCTAAATTGGTGTGTAACACCGTTCCGGTTAGGTTATGCACCGGCTGAATTGCAAGCTGTCGTTGTTGTTGCAACGCTGACTCCAGCTGTTGCAAGAAGGTCTGTTCATCGGCACAACACGGCGGTAATTGCGCCGATGTTTTGATGAACGCTCTTGCCTGCTGTAAAAAATGACGCATTGTCGCAACCGTTGCACTATGCCCATATTTTTCCAACAGGCGAGTGCCGCTTTCGGTTTTCAGTAAACGATCAATAGAGGGAAGTTGTCGGTAAAGCTCTGACATAACAGATTCCTAATTATTGGAAATAAAACAAATAATACTGTTTTTATCAGAAAAATTCAGTAAAATGAGTGCGCTTTTGTGATACAAAGCACTTTTCTTATGTTCTCGGGAGAGTCGTCGTTTCCGGTGAGGCGGCAGGACTTCAAATCCTGTTAAGGCTGCCAGCAGTCTTGGGTAGGTTCAACTCCTATGACTCTCCGCCATTCATTTCATTAAAATCTCTTTATTTAACGTTATTTATGAGCAATAACGCCATTTTTACCATAAAAAAACCTACAAAATGAACTGATGCCCAAATGTAGGTTTAATGCGAGATGCATGTTGAAAGCACCCTATTAATGCTGTTTATGCGTAGTGTTATATAAAATTCTATCGGTATATGCCACTGCCAATGCTGACGCTAAGAAACCGAGATGTAAAAACAGTTGCCACATAATCTGTTTTTCCGGCAAATTAGCCGCATTAATAAATGTCTGCAACATATGGATAGAGGAAATACTGATAATCGCCATTGATAACTTCACTTTCAACACTGAAGCATTAACGTGATCCAGCCATTCCGGCTGATCCGGATGATTATCGGTATTTAATTTAGAAACAAAAGTTTCATAACCACCAACCAACACCATCACCAATAAGTTGGCAATCATTACCACATCAATCAGATTCAACACCGCCAACATAATGGTGTTTTCATCCATTTGATTCAGATTGACCACTAAGTGCCAAAGTGATTTCAAAAATTTAAAGGCATAAATAATCTGTACCACGATTAAACCAAGATAGATCGGCAATTGAACCCATCTACTGGCAAAAATCAATTTAGCAATCGCATTTGGTTTTGGAGTTGTTTGTTCTTGTTGCATAAAATCCTTAATTATTTATTTTTTAATAAATCACGAATTTCAGTTAATAATTTTTCTTCTGCGCTTGGTTCAGCCGGTTTTGGTTCTTCTGCCGGTTTTTCACGTTTTAATTTATTCATCGCTTTAATTGCCACGAAAATAGCAAATGCAATAATGATGAAATCAAAAACAGTTTGAATAAACATACCGTAATTTAAGGTTACTGCCGGAATATCACCGACCGGACCACGCAAAATAATTTTAAGATCTTTAAAATCAACGCCGCCGACCAATAAACCGATAATCGGCATTACCACATCACCGACTAAAGAACTGACGATTTTACCGAATGCGCCACCGATAATAACCCCGACTGCCATATCAACAACGTTACCGCGCATTGCGAATTCACGAAACTCTTTCAAAAAACTCATTTTTCATACTCCTAAGTTAAAATTAATAATCAAATGTTAAAAACGGCGCACATTATATTTTTATTGCAGATTTGATACAAATATTTTTAACTACTTTTTCCAAAAATTAGGAAACAATAAAATAAGAATTGTCATAATTTCAAGTCGTCCCAATAACATACCTAAAATCATTAACCATTTAGCCACGGTCGGAATATTGGCAAAGCTGCCGCTGGCACCGACTTCATTTCCAAATCCCGGTCCCACATTGCTGATCGCCGTTGCCGCTGCGCTCCACGCACTTTCAAAATTCATTCCGGAAATTGCCATTAACACCGCTAAAACCGCCATAATCATAAAGTAACTGAAGATAAAGCCGACAATCCCGAATACGGTTTCATTTGATACCGTATGGCGATTATAATGCACGGCGGAAATACTATTCGGATGAATCAATCTTAATATTTGATGCTTTAATACTTGAAACATTATTTGGAAACGGAATATCTTAATTCCGCCGGTGGTTGAACCGGAACAGCCCCCTAAAATAAAGGCGACGGTAAATATCATTGTGGTGGTTGCGGTCCAAGTATCAAAATTACCTAAACTAAAGCCGCAAGTGGACATAATATTAATTAAATTAAAAAAAGCATAACGCAGACTATCCTGCCAATTAAATACATTCTCATAATTGAGCCACGCAGCAGTAAATAAGGCGACAATAAAAACAAATAGAGTAAATCCCATTAATTGCTGATCACGGAATAACACCAAAATATTTCGCCGATGAATTGCCTGCACCATTAATAAGAACGGTAATGAGCCGATAAACATAAATACCGTACAAATCCATTGTGTATTACTGTTAAATTCACTCATTGAGCCGCTGCGTGTCGAAAATCCACCGGTTGCAATCGTGGTAAAGGCGTGATTAATTGCATCAAAAAAATCCATTTCCGACCACATATAGCAAAATAGACAAATAACGGTTAAAGAGAGATAAATCTGAATAATACTTTTGGCAATATCTCGCGCTTGCGGCAAAATTTTATCGGATTTATCGGAAGATTCGGTTCTAAACAGCGTCATTCCGCCCACATTTAAAAACGGCAACACCGCAACTGCCATCACAATAAAGCCCAAACCACCTAACCATTGCATTGTAGAACGCCACATTAGAAGTGCCGGCGAAGTGTCGCTTACATCAACGATAATACTCGACCCTGTCGTCGTCAGTCCGGAAACGGTTTCAAAATAGGCATCGGTAAAACTAAAATCACTGATCACAATAAACGGCAAGGCACTGAAAACACAACTAATCACCCAAATCAGCGTCGTCAACAACAGCATATCTTTCACGCGTAGGCGCATATCTTGCGGTTTTTTACGCGTTAAAATAAAAGAGACAAAATGAGTGATGCCGATACAGATTAAAAAACCAATCAAACCATCACCGTTATGAAAAAAGGTTACGATTAACGGAATAATCATCAACCACGCAATTTTAGAAAGCACTGAACCTAAAATGTAGAGAATAAATGGTCGATTAAACATAGTGTTACCTTTTTAGATAAAGAACGGGCTTGGTTGGAATAATTTTTCCACTTCAGCAATATACTTTTTATCTTGCAAGAACAAAATAACGTGATCATCCTCTTCAATTATCAACTCCTCATTGGCAATCAACACTTCACCGTTACGACTGACCGCCCCGATGATCACGCCTTGCGGAATTTTAATTTTTTTCAGTTCACGCCCGATAACTTGTGAAGTTTGCGCATTACCGTGAGCCACAATTTCGATCACTTCAGCCACACCGCGCCGCAATACGGTAACATTCACAATATCGCCTTTTCTGACATAACTTAACAGTGCCGAAACAGTCGCCTGTTGCGGTGAAATGGCAATATCGATCGTACCGCCCTGTACCAAATGCAGATAAGCAATACGTTGGATTAAAGCAATCGCTTTTTTCGTTCCTAACCGTTTCGCCAACAGTGATGCCATAATATTGGCTTCATCATCACTGGTTAAGGCAATAAATGCATCAATATTTTCAATATGTTCTTCAAACAGAAACGCCTGATCAGAAGCATCAGCACAAAAAACAATGGTTTTTGATAATCTCTCCGCTAACATTTCCGCCCGCTTCTGATTACGTTCCACCAACTTGACACTGTAATCATTTTCCAATGTTCTTGCCAAACCGGAACCGACATTACCACCGCCGACAATCATTATGCGACGATAATTTTTCTCTAACCGTTGCAATTCACTCATCACCGCACGGATGTGCTGGCTGGCACAAATAAAGGTGACTTCATCACCTGCTTCAATAATGGTTGAACCTTGCGGTCGAATCACTTTATCCTGTCGCCAAATGGATACAACTCGCGCATCAATATGCGGCAAATGTTCCTGTAACATTGAAATCGAATAACCAACCAAAGGCCCACCGTAATACGCTTTCACGACGGCTAAACTGATCAGTCCGTCAGCAAAATTGGCGACTTGCAAGGTGCCGGGATAATTCACCAAACGGGCAATATCATCAATGACCAACTGCTCCGGTGAAATAATATGATCGATAGGCAAAACTTCATTTTTAAACAGTTTGTCCTTTTCGCGAATATATTCTGCATTACGAATACGCGCGATTTTGGTCGGCACTTTAAACAGGGTGTAAGCCACCTGACAAGCCACCATATTGACTTCATCCGAACTGGTTACCGCCACCAGCATATCGGCATCGGTCGCTCCTGCCTCACGCAAGGTTCGTGGGGATGACGCATTACCGTGAACGACACGTAAATCGTGTTTATCCTGCAAGCGGTTCAAACGCTCAATATCATTATCCACTAAGGTGATTTCGTTATCTTCGCTGACCAAATTTTCTGCTAACGTACCGCCGACCTGTCCGGCACCTAATATGATAATTTTCACCGCTCTTACCTTTCAGCTTGTTTCACTAATTTGGCATAAAAGAAACCATCTCCGCCTTGTTGATGCGGAAAACATTGAAAACCGAATCCGGTATCTATGCCCTGTTCGCCTAAATCCACTGCGATCAATTTTGCATCGGAATGTGTCGCTAAAAAAGATCGAATTTGCTCACTATTTTCTTGCGGCAAAATAGAACAGGTTGCATAGAGCAGAACGCCGTTTACTTTTAACCGTTGCCATAAAGCTTGCAAAACCTGTTTTTGTAATGCAACCAACTGCTCTATATCGCTCGGCTGCCGCAACCATTTGATATCCGGATGACGGCGAATCACACCGGTTGCCGAACAAGGCGCATCCAACAAAATCCGATCAAACATTGCGCCATCCTGTAACCATTGTTGCGGCTGTGATGCATCACCGCAAATCACGTTTGCGTGCTGATTAAGGCGTTGTAAATTCTGCTCAACTCGCTGCAAACGACCGGCCTCAACATCCAAAGCGGTCACTACCGCTTGTGGTGCTAATTCTAAAATATGCGTTGTCTTTCCGCCCGGTGCCGCACAGGCATCCAAAATCGTTTCATTATTTTGTCCATCCAACAACAACGCTGCCCATTGGGCGTGACAATCCTGAACACTGACCCAGCCCTGCTCAAAGTTAGGCAACTGTTCCACTGCAATGGCATTCTGTAAACGCAAAGCTGACGGCGGTTGCGCGCTCTCACCGGCAATGTGTTGTTGTGCCAATAACTGTTGATATTGTTCAGTGCTGCAATGTTGGTGATTGACGCGTAACCACATTGGCGGTTTTTGATTATTCTCTTCAACAATCTGTCGCCAATTTTGCGGATAACAAGATTTCAGTAAATTCACCAACCATTCCGGATGCAAGGTTTGCCAATGTTTATCAATCACTGCCAAAATCGACGCTTGCTCTCGCAAAAAACGGCGCATTACCCCATTGACCAAGCCACGAAAGCTCTCCACTTTCAACACGGCGGTTGCTTTCACCACTTCATCGACTGCGGCGTGTGCCGGAATACGGGTATAAAGTAACTGATATAAACCCACCAATAACAGACAATGAACAATGCGTGTTTTTCCTTTTAACGGCTTAGCCACCAATTTGCCGATAATGCGCTCCAATCTTGGTAACACCCGACAAACGCCAAAACAAACTTCTTGCAACAATCCCATATCCTGTGCGGAAATACGTTGTTGTGCCGCCGGCAATAATGAAGAGAGCGATTTTCCTTGATCCAACACTTGCAATATCACTTCCGCCATCACCGCTCGCAATGGCATTTTTTTAGATAATTGAGATTTCATTTCTGGCTCACTTAATCAAGTTGTTTTCCGACTTCAAACCAATCACTGCGTCCGTTAAGGAAATCCTGCACTGCCATCGGTTTCTTACCCGCCGGCTGTAATTGTGTAATATTCAACACCCCATCCGCCGTTGCAATCTGTATTCCCTGTTTATTTGCCTGCAACACAGTGCCGACTGTTTGATTTTGATGCGGCAACACAGTGGCTTGATAAACTTTCAATATTTGGTTGTTGCCTTGTGCATCTGTTGTTTGTAACCAACTGATCGGCCACGGATTAAACGCTCGAATGCAACGTTCAAGCTGAACTGCCGGCAATGACCAATCCAATTTTGCCTCTTCTTTACTTAATTTTTCGGCATAATTGCTGAATTCATTTTGTTGCGCTTGTGGCGGATATTTGCCCTCTTCTAAATGATCCAACACCTCAATTAATGCTTGCGGTGCCAATGTTGCCAACTTTTGATATAACGATGCGGAGGTTTCATCCTTGCTGATTTCACAGCTGACTTTATGCAACATATCGCCGGTATCCAAACCTTCATCCATCTGCATAATGGTGACACCGGTTTGCTCATCGCCTGCCCAAATCGCACGTTGAATCGGCGCAGCACCTCGCCAACGAGGCAACAGGGAGCCGTGTACATTCAAACAGCCTAAACGGGGCATCGCCAACACCGCTTTCGGCAAAATCAAGCCATAAGCGACCACCACCATTACATCGGCATTTAATTGTGCTAATTGTTGTTGAGCTTCCTCTTTACGCAACGATTTTGGTTGAAAAATCGGTAAATTATGTGCCAATGCCAACTGTTTAACCGCACTCGGTTGTAATTTTTTACCGCGCCCAGCCGGCTTGTCCGGCTGGGTATAAACCGCAATCACTCGATGCTGAGAAGCTAATAACGCCTGCAAATGTTGTGCCGCAAAATCGGGCGTGCCGGCAAAAATAATGTTTAAAGGTTTCATCAATTCGCACCTAAATCAATTCTGTTTTATTGTTAAAATAAGTTGGTTATCTTACCTTAGGGGTTTACGAAATAAAATCGTTAATTCTCAAGCGGCTTTCCGTTTACATTATTAAATGTCGTATTGTGATGTAATTCAAGGTAAACTATGCGCTATTCATTTTCGCCAGCTTATTTCATTTTATGCGTTTATTAACTATCGGTTTATTCTCATTATTATTAATTTCAATTTATAACTTTTGGTTCGGTGATTCCGGTTATCAAACCTATAAACAGACAATGACTGAAATTAGCCAACAGAAAAGCATTAATGAAAAACAGAGTCAAATCAACCAAGAGGCGAAAGCGGAAACACAAGATTTAAAACAGGGTTTTGCCGCTGTGGAAGAACGTGCCCGCAGCAATTATGAAATGGTCAAACCGAATGAAACTTTTTATCGTATCTTAAAATCTGAAAAATAATGGAGCATTCGTTAATGATTCGTCGAATATTTGCCATTGTTCCCGCCGCCGGTGTTGGCAGTCGTATGCAGAGCGACCGCCCGAAACAGTATCTCCATTTGCTCGGTAAAACCATTTTGCAACATACGTTGGAAAAACTTCTTGCTTATACCGCAATTGAAAAAATTATTGTCGCCGTTGCCGCCGAAGATCCCTATCTCGCCCAATTTCCATTAAAAAATCATCCAAAAATCCAATGGGTTATCGGTGGTAAAAGTCGCGATCAGTCGGTATTAAATGCGTTAAACACCATTGATGAACAAGTTTGGGTAATGGTGCACGATGCTGCCAGACCCTGCATCACCCATCAGGATTTAGATAAATTATGTGCGATCACCGATATTCAAGGCGCTATTCTGGCAAAACCGGTTGTCGACACCATCAAAAAGGCATTCCCAAACCGGCAGCAGATTGAAAAAACGGAAGACAGATCCTGTTTATGGCACGCATTAACGCCACAATTTTTTCCGGCACAACGTTTAAAACAGGCGTTGCAATATGCCCATCAACAAGGGTTAAGCGTTACCGATGAAGCCTCTGCACTGGAGTTAATCGGTGATTATCCGCAATTAGTTTCCGGTCGCAGCGATAATATCAAAATTACCCGTCCGGAAGATTTGGCATTAGCCGAATTTTATTTACAGCAACAACAAAAAGAGGAACAACAATGATAAGAATCGGTCACGGTTTTGATGTTCACGCCTTTACTGATGACGGCAAGGGCTTTGTCATCCTTGGCGGCGTTAAAATTCCCTATGCCAAAAGTTTGTTAGCCCATTCAGACGGCGATGTTGCACTGCACGCCCTAACGGATGCCTTACTCGGTGCTGCGGCATTAGGCGATATCGGCAAACTGTTTCCGGATACAGATATGGCATATAAAGGGGCGGACAGCCGAGAATTATTAAAGGAAGCATTCCGCCAAATTCAACAACTTGGCTATCATATCGGAAATGTGGATGTCACCATTATTGCTCAAGCGCCGAAAATGCGACCGCATATTGATCAAATGCGAGCCAATATTGCTCAAGATTTGCAATGCGATATTGCTCAAGTCAATGTGAAAGCCACTACCACTGAAAAACTTGGCTTTACCGGTCGTGGCGAAGGGATTGCCTGTGAAGCTGTTGCGTTATTGCACAAAACTCTTTAGATTATTCCTCATTTATTCAAAAAGAAAAAAGGAGCGCATAATGAATATTTTATTAAGTAATGATGATGGTTTTCACGCTGAAGGCATTCAAACTTTGGCTTCCCATTTACGCACTTTTGCCAATGTTATTATTGTTGCTCCTGATCGCAATCGAAGTGCCGCTTCATCCGCTCTCACACTGGTTGAACCATTGCGTCCGCGACAAATCGATAATGGTGATTATTGTGTTAACGGCACGCCTGCGGATTGCGTCTATTTAGCGATGAATTATTTGCTTGCCGGTAAAATCGATTTAGTGGTGTCCGGTATTAATGCCGGCTGCAACCTTGGCGATGATATTCTCTATTCGGGTACGGTTGCCGCCGCCTTTGAAGGTCGCCATTTAGGTTTGCCCGCTATTGCGGTATCACTTGACGGCAGACAACATTACGACACCGCCGCTAAAGTGGTTTGTGATCTGATTCCGAAATTACACTCTCATCTATTGCGTCGTCGTGAAATTCTAAACATCAATGTTCCGGATCTGCCTTATGATCAATTAAAAGGTACAAAAGTGACTAAACTTGGTTATCGCGCCAGTGAGGGAGAAATTATTAAACAAATTGATCCGCGCGGCGAAGCTATTTACTGGTTAGGTCTGTCCAGTTTGCCGGAATATGCCGATGAAGGCACCGATTTTCACGCTGTCGCCAACGGTTTTGTTTCCATTACCCCAATACAAGCGGATATGACGGCTCATCACTCTCTAACTGCGGTGCAAGAGTGGCTTAACTTAGGATAATCGCTATGTCTGTTGAACAACAACGTTTGGTTAATGAACTCTATCATCGTGGCATTCACGATCAGCGGGTTTTGCAAGCGATCTATGAAATTCCTCGTCCTTTCTTTATTGAAGAGGTTTTTCGTCAACACAGTTACGAAGATATGCCATTGCCGATTGGTGAAGGACAAACTATTTCGCAACCCTATATCGTGGCAAAAATGACAGCACTGTTGCAATTACAGCCGACCGATAAAGTGTTGGAAATCGGCACCGGCAGTGGTTATCAAACTGCGATTTTAGCCAAATTGGCGCAACAGATTTTTAGTGTAGAAAGAATCAAATCCTTGCAGTGGCAGGCAATGCACCGTTTTAAAAAATTGGAACTACATAATATTCGCTTAAAACACGGTGATGGCTGGGAAGGCTTAAAAGGGCACGCTCCGTTTAATGCGATTATCGTTACCGCCGCACCGTCAACCATACCAACCGCATTATTACAACAGTTGGCGGATGGCGGTAGGTTAGTATTACCGGTTGGAGAAGAACAACAGATTCTGCAACGTATTACGCGTATTAATGATAAATATCAGATTGAAAATATTGAAGAAGTTAAATTTGTGCCGTTAGTAAAAGGCGACACTTTATGAATCTGTTTGGCCGAATGTATGACAAAACAATGCAATGGTCGAAACATAAATTTGCCGTTTATTGGTTATTATTAGTTAGCTTCATTGAAGCTATTTTTTTTCCTATTCCTCCGGATGTGATGTTGGTACCAATGTCGATGTCAAAACCGCAAAAAGCTTTACGTTATGCACTTTATTGCGGCTTAGCTTCCACTATCGGTGGAATGATCGGTTATGCTGTTGGCTATTATGCTTTTGATTTTATTAAAGATTATATTGCACTTTGGGGCTATCAATCACATTGGGACACCGCTGTATCTTGGTTTGAAAAATGGGGCATTTTAGTGGTTTTCGTTGCCGGCTTTTCGCCAATTCCCTATAAAGTGTTCACCATTTGTGCAGGTGTGATGCAAATGGCATTCTTACCGTTTGTTGCAACTGCATTTATTTCTCGCACCGCTCGTTTTATGTTAGTGGCAAAATTATCCGCTTGGGGCGGAGAACGATTTGCTGCACAATTACGCAATTATATTGAAATCATTGGCTGGGGCGTTGTAGTATTAGCAATCTGTGCCTATTTTCTCTTAAAGTAGCAAAATTTTAATAGGAATATTTATGAAACAATCTTTTTTACTTATCCCCGTTGTTGCTGCCGTGCTCGCAGGTTGTAGCAGTAATAATTCTGCGCCTGTCGAAGATGTTGACGGTACATTAACACCGGGAATTATGCAGTCCGTCGGTAATAGTGCCAATTCCAACTGGGAACCACAGGTACAACAACAACAAATGCCTTCCGATATGATGGCAGCACCACAAACACAAACTCAGCCAGTGCAAACTCAACCAACTTATCAACAACCACAACCTGTTTCAGCGCCAACACCAGCACCTCAACCGGTAACAAAACCGGCTGCGAAAAAAGCGGTTTCTCAAGATTTTACTATTCCACGCAATCCACAAACCAATGCGCCTGACTATAGCAAAATTGATAAAGGTTTCTATAAAGGCGACAGTTATACTGTACGTAAAGGCGATACAATGTTCTTAATTGCCTATATTTCCGGTATGGATGTGCGTGAATTGGCAGCATTAAACCATATTCCCGAACCTTATAAATTAAGTGTCGGTCAGAAATTACGTATTAGTAACAATGCGGCGGAAAGCAATGAAACTGTTGCGGCAACCACAACGACGGCATCAACTACAACCGCCGCTGCCGCACCGGCACAACCAGCCGTCACTTATACACCGGGCCCGAATGGTACCGCTTACGGCTCTGACGGCACGGTCATTGGTCCAATTAAATCTACTGCCGGCACACTGCCGACAACCAGCAACAATTCCGTCAATACCGTTCCGGTTGAACCGCAGCCAACGACCACCGTTAACCAAGCGCCGCGTAATGTTGAGCCGGTTGCCGTTAATAACAGTAACATCACTTGGATTTGGCCGGCAAAAGGCAATATTATTCAAGGCTTCTCCAACAGCGATGGCGGCAATAAAGGGATAGACATCGGTGGTTCTCGCGGTCAAGCCGTTTATGCAGCCGCACCCGGACGTGTTGTTTATGCCGGCAATGCATTGCGTGGCTACGGTAACTTGATCATCATTAAACACAATGATGATTACCTCAGTGCTTATGCGCATAATGAATCGATCTTAGTAAAAGATCAGCAACAGGTAACCGCCGGTCAACAGATCGCAAAAATGGGAAGTTCCGGAACCAATAGCGTTAAATTACACTTTGAGATTCGTTATAAAGGCAAATCGGTCAACCCAACCAATTACCTACCAAGAAATTAAAATGACAAACGGTATCGCCAAGATACCGTTTTTTATTGAAAAAAATAGCGACACTAACGCGCTAAGGAGTTTTTTAATGAAAAAAATCACAATTATCAGCGGCAGTACTTTAGGCGGTGCGGAGTATGTTGCCGAACATTTAGAAGACTGTTTACAGCAGCAAGGTTTCAAAACCAATTTATTTCACGGCCCTGATGAGTTAAATCAGGTGATCGAGGATAAAAACTGGCTGATAGTCACATCTACACACGGTGCCGGTGATTTGCCCGATAATTTACAACCGCTTTTTGAACAGATTAATGAAGAAAAGCCGGATCTTTCCGATCTGCGTTTTGCTGTGGTCGGGTTGGGCAACAGTGATTACGACACTTTCTGTTTTGCGGTAGATCGGGTTGAAACCGAACTTACGCAATGTCACGCCGTAAAGATCTGTCCTTCACTGCGAATTGATATGTCAGTTTGTACCGATCCGGAAACTGAAGCGGAACAATGGCTGCCAAATTTGCTTAATAATTTTGCCTGATCTGCCGTGATCGCCTGTGGATAACCTGATGAATTTCCGTTATATAAACTGTTTTATTACTGAATATAACTTTTTGCTCAAGATCATCTGTGGAAAAAACCGAATTTTATCCACAGGAAAGATCACATTTTCACTGATGATCTTCACAAATTAAAAAAGATCCTAACCTATTTA
>JACXXQ010000349.1_pt1 | contig 26428 bp, 30 predicted proteins | sample 8621361 | NCBI WGS metagenome assembly JACXXQ01 (sample SAMN15503820, study PRJNA645414) | gut metagenome | isolation source: feces | host: Bos taurus | place: USA | collected 2016 | reverse complement strand
TCCACCAACCGCAACGCGGTAGAACCCGCAGAATCTGGCGTTAAATCGCTGGGTTCTGCGGGATTTTTGTTTGTGGAGAAGGGGACGGTGAGGTGCTCGGGAGAGTGAGTGCCGGGGGCGGTGAGGTTGAAGCAGACAACGGCCTGCTCGTCGGAGAGGGTGACAGAGGACACGAAGGTGTCCAGAAGGCGGCGCTGGTAGGAGAGGGTCTGCTCGGATTCATCGCGCTGGAACTGGCTGAGCATGAATTCCAGCTCGTCACGGGTGAAGCGTGGCGGCACAGGGGGATCCGGGATGGCAGCGAGACGGACGCGGATGGTGGATTCCTGCTGCTCAAGATCCTGCAGGCGCTGGACGAGACGGGCGCTGCTGCCGTTTTCCAGCGCGGTGAGGAGGTTGTTCTGCTTGTGGAGAACCTCGGAAAGCTCGGCTTCCAGCGCCTGCTTTTCGGGGTTTGGCTTGGGGGCGGTCTGATGCGCCTGCAGGTCAAGCACTTGATCGAGGATCTGCTGCAGCTTGTCCGGGGCAAGGATGTACTGCGCGGTGGCGCGGACGATGGCACATTCGAGGGCAGATTTCTCTACGTTGCTTTTGGTGCAGCCCTTTTTCTCGGTATGGCCGGGACAGGCATAGTAGCAGTACTTTTCGCCGCTGTGACTGATGCCGCTGACCCCTTTCATGGGACGGCTGCAGGCGGCGCAGAAAAGCTTGCCGGAGAGAATATAGTCGGCGCGGGGACCGGTGCCGCCGCTGTGGGCACGGTTGAAGGCAAGCTGACGCTGGCAGCGGTCAAACAGATCGCGGTCGATCATGGCGGGGACACCTCCCTCGATGCGGATATCGGCGTACTTGTAGACACCCAGATACATCTCGTTGGTGATGATGCGCAGGATGGAATTTTTATTGAAGGCGTTGCCGCGAGAGGTACGGATCCCGTTGGCGTTGAGGTGGGCAACGATATCGGCGGCGGTGAACCCGGCGGCGTACTGCTCGAAGATGTAGCGCACGGCGGGAGCCTGCTGCGGGTTGATGCAGTAGTGCTTGTCCGGCCCGATATCGTAGCCGAAGCTGCGATTACCGCCCAGCGCAATGCACTTCATGGCACTTTCGCGCTGGCCACGGCGCAGCTTCTGGGAGAGCTCGGCGCTGTAATACTCGGCAAGGGATTCCATCAGGCCTTCCAGAATAATCCCCTCGGGACCGTCCACAACGGTCTCCGCTGCATACAGGATCTTGACACCGTTTTTGCGCAGACGGCTTTTATAGATGGCACTGTCGTAGCGGTTGCGGGCAAGGCGGTCGGTCTTCCAGCAGATGACAGCATCGAAGGCATGGCGGTCACTGTCAGAGATCATCTGCTGGAAGGCAGGACGATCGTCTGTTTTGCCGGAGATATGCCGGTCGATGTATTCCTTTGTGATGGTGAGGCCGTGGCTGCGGGCGTAGGCCTCGCAGTCGTGGCGCTGCCCCTCAATGCTTTGCTCGTTCTGGCGGCTGCCACCGGAATAACGGTAATAGGCCACCAGACACACAGGAGCGCCGGTTGCGGATTTTTTGCGGGGCATGAGATCACACTCCTTTCGGTTGCGCGGCTGCCGGGAGTGTGGTATACTATCCACGGCAGGCGCATTATCGGTTTTAATGTGTTGCATTCCGTCCGGGGGCTGTTCGTACCAGCACCCGGACATTTTATTTTGCGTAATGCGTTTTGAACGCTTGACCCGCTGCACCGCCCGTGCTACCATAAAAGGGCAGAGATACGCGGGTTGATAGGCATAACAATTACCTCCTACTTTTTGGATCCCCTGTTTGACAGGCATGACCCCCTTGGCTTTACGGCTGAGGGGGTTTTGCTTTTGGGAAAATCGGGAGGGGCTTTTTTGGGCAAAAGCCTTGCAATCGGGCAGGGACTGTGCTTTATTAGTAACATACAAGAAGGAGGTAGTTCTATGCTTATGATCGACAAGAGGCTATACGAGCAGGGCGCTTCCATGCTAAAGCCGTTTTGTGCAGAGCGGGTAACGAACATTGGTTACGATCTGCAGACAGATTGTTTTTTGCTGGACACAAAGACCGCCAAGAGCGAGGTGGATCTGGCACCGGGCGATACCGTGTTTGTACGGGCAGCGGAAGAACTGGATCTGCCGGACAACATGGCGGCCGCTGTGCAGCTGCGCAACAGCCGTATCCGGCAGGGGTTGAGCCTGACTGCGCCGATCTACCAGCCCGGCCACAAGTCCAAGGTATTTTTCCGGGTGACGAATGCGACCAGACAGGTGATCCATCTGGACACCAAAAAGGGCATTGGATACCTGATTTTTATGCCGCTGGAAGAAAGTGTGGAGAACCCCTATAACGGCGCATTCCAAAACGAGGATGCTTTTGTTGGCATGAGCACCTATCAGTCTGCACTGGCAGATGATGTGACCGAACTGGAAAAGAAGGTGGATGCGGTAAAGAACATTGAAAAGAATGTTTACGGCAACGTGCTGTCCATTATGGGCATCTTTATCGGCATCTTCAGCCTGATCAACGTGAACCTCTCGCTGGTGACGGCAAACGCAACAATGGCAACGCTGTTGACCTTTAACTTTGCGACTGTTGGTGCCATTGCGTTTCTGATCGGGTTGATCAACGCTATCCTGCCGGATGGAAAGAACCACAAGAAGATATGGTGGGCAAGCGGTATTGCGTTTGCAGCGTCGATCTTGGTACAGTTCCTTTTGAAATAAGTTTCCATGAGCCTGCCGGGTATTCCGGCAGGTTTTTTTGTTTTCCCCCTTGGCTTTACGGCTGAGGGGGTTTTGCTTTTGTCAAAAAAGGAGCACCCAGCGGGCGCTCGGGAACGTTTTGTTACCCGAGAATCACGCCATTTTTTGTTACTGTAGTTTTATCAATATAACTTATGAGATCAAAATTAGGCTGAGAAAGTCCGCCACCAGCGATGTAAAGAGCGTACAAATAGCGGATGCTGTCTTTCATATCGTCCGTAAGTGTAAAGTCGAAACTGGATGATGCGCCATGAAGTCGAACTTTGATTTCACTGTCTTTATTTGTTACGAAATCTTTCATAAATGGCAAGATTTCATTTTTTACTGTAAAACTGATGCTTTCAAAAACTGTACCATCGCTATCTACTGAACCAGAGGTAGAACAATCAGAAAAAATGTACCGATTATCTCCAATTTTAATAATGATAGAATCGAAAAATGCCCATTCATAGCCATGATAACTAAATTGAAGCGTAAAAAAGTCGCCAGAATCTGATAAGCCGATATCGGGATATACCAAGATGGCGGTAGACGGAGCAGGCCGTACTAACATAGTACCATCAGCAACAGTTGCAGGGTGTATGTAGGTTATGCCTACCATATCATCTGTGGATACGATAATATCATCTCGTCCATTAAGAATGCTGCTGTTGAAATTTACAGATGCGAAAGCTGACAAAGGGATAGAAACAAGAAGTGCAACCACAAGTACCAGAGAGACAAGTTTCTTTTTCATGCTGATTTCCTCCTACATTATGCCGCCCAGTGGGCGGCTTTATTTTTTACGCTTCATTTCTATCCACGCCCAGTGAAGCACATTTTTTATAGCGCCCGGTGAGCACCAGATCGTCCACATAGTCCAGAGCTTTCTGCTGGCCTTCCTCGTTGAGCAGATCGAAAGAGGAAAGCAGGGCGGACTGCTGCGGGGTGAGGGGGCTTGCTTCAGGCGTCTCTAAAGAAAAACTGTCCTGATATAAGAAATTTGGTTCGACTTTCAAAACATCAAAGATTTTGAGAAGAACATCCCATTTTGGGCTGCTGACACCGTTTTCGTAGTTGCCGATAGCACTTTTTGTAATACCAAGTTTTTCAGCCAAGTCCTGCTGAGTAAGACCGGACTGTTCCCTGGCCTGGCGGAGCCGACTTGCAAAAGACACGAATATCACCTCCATAAAATAGTTCGTACTAAGGTCAGTATAAGTGCGATATCTTGAAATGTCAAGACAAAAGTACAAGAAAGTTGTACAAAGTTCTTGACAGAACAAGAATCCTGTGCTATTGTAAAAATGTCCAAGAAACTTGTACTTGAAGGGAGCGTATGAAATGAGTGCAACGGACATGATTTATAAAATCATTGATGAAAAATGCTTGAAGCAATCAGCGGTGGCGAGAGCAGCTGGTTACGAGCCGAAGAAGTTTAACGATTTGCTGCGTGGGCGGAAGCGGATGACATCAGACGATGTGGTGCCGATTTGTAAAGCGCTGGGAATCACCCCGAATGAATTGTTTGGGGTTGAACACCAACCCGCCCAGAACGGCAAGAGCGCGTAAGCAGAAGGCGGTGAAGGGATGGACGGCAACAAAAAAGCCCGCATGAAGCGGGCACAGAGGATGGCGCTGCGCAATGGCAGACAGGACAGGGTGTTTAACGGAACGTACGAGGAGGTGAACCATGCAGATATGGATGCTGGTGATCCGCTGTGCACAACGCTGGACAACCTGTGCGAGGTGCTGGATATCTGGCGGGAAACAATGAAGCACCCGTGGCAGCGGGAGGACAGAGCGTACCGCAAGGAGCTGGCAGAGAACATACAGGCGCTGGTGCGGCTGATGCTTATGGACGCAGCGGAGCTGGAAGCGAGATACAAAGAACCGCACCCCAAAGACTGCATGGAGCAGGACAGAGGAGAACAGCGCTTTCAGACGTTTAACCCGGATTAAAGGAGGGAGGCGCATGGAGAGCGGGAAGCTGCTGCTGAAGGAGTGGCAGGCACAGGCCGTGCTGGACATGGCCGCCCTGTTTTATGCAGACCCGGAGAACAGGGCGGCGTTTAAGGCATGGAAAAAAAGAAAGAACGCCGAGGCAAAAGCACCGGCGGGCGGGACGGAGGCGAAAAAGTGAACTGGTACACCATCTGGCTGCGCAAGACCGGGGAGCTGGTGGCGAGCGGCACGGGCACAGAGTGCGCAAGGCGGCTGGGCTACGCGAGCCGCAACAGCTTTTACAGCGTGCTGAGCCACCACCGGAAGGGTGCTGGCGGGCAGAAGCCGCTGCGGAAATATGATTTTCTGGTGGAGGAGCTGACGGCGGAAGAGCTTGCGCAGCTGGACCGGCACAACAAAAAAAGAGAGCCCGGCGGTGTGACAGCCCGACGAGCCCTGCAAGGTGATAGATGTGACGACCTATCACCAGAAGTTTAACACGAAACGGAGGATTTTGCAATGAGGATCAAATCAGGGGTATGGCACTGGATGGCGGCAGGGTGCGGCTTGACCGGGCTGCTGGTAGGCATGGGCATTGAGGGCGGTGCGCAGCTGGGCGGCGTGATCACGGACGGAGAGGTTTGCACGGCAATAGGCCTGCTGGCGGCAGCGGTGGTGTTTATGCGGCTGGGCTTTGCCGCACAGGACCGGGAGAAGCAGACGAAGAATATCCACCAGCAGCCGGGGAACACCGTGCAGCGCAGCAGGAGGGCAGGCTGATGAGCAAGTACCGGGTGCACGTGGAGTGCGCAAAGACCCTGACGGAGACGAACAGCCAGTACGTCCAGTGCCTGAGCTATGTGGTGGGCGCGCCAACCGAGGGCATTGCCCGGGCAAAGGCCGTGGAGATGGCAAGGCAGCATTATGTGGAGTACGACAGCTTTACGCCGTACCATACGGAAAAGCTGAAATGAGAAAGGGATGCAGCAATGTTTACGATAACGATCAAGAACGATGGGCACGGAACCATTATGCACACGAAGGGGGAAAACTGCAAACGGCTGGACATTGTGGAGGCGGCAGAGGATACCTTTATTTCCCTGCTGATGGGCATGCTGAGAAAGAATCTGACCAGCAAGGAACAGGAAGAGACTGCAAAGAAGGTTGGCATGGAAGTGGAAGAGCGGCTTCTGAATGCGCTGCGGGGTGACCGCAAGATCCAGAGCGTTTTTGGCAAGGATGCGGCTTTTTTGCACGAACTGATGAAGCGGCAGGGGGAGGTGCAGGGCTGATGACCTACGAGGAGTACCGGGCGCAGCTGGACAAGGCGCTGGAAGAGGTGGACTGGATGCACCCGCGTGACCGCAACGGCCCGGCGTACCGGGTGATCGCGCGGGCGGCGGCGGACAGGAGCCTGACGACGGACGATTGGGGAAAGCTGAACGAGGAATTTTACAGGAGGACGGCGCAATGAAGAAGATGAGCCTTGAAAACCGGATCACGCTGGCGCAGAACAATGCCATCGACTTTACCCACGCCTGCATGACCATTGCGCTGCATGAGGTGTTCGGCCTTGGCCGGGAGCGGCTGCAGAAGGTGAACAAGCGCCGGAACGAGGTGAACGGCGAGGTGCTGCGGATCATGGCGGAGTGCGGCCGGCCGCTTGAGGCAAGGCAGAACGCGGAGGCGTGGCTGCGCAGCCGGTTGCCGGAGGGCACGCCGTGGGAGCTGCTGATCCAGAACGCCAAGGGCGTGGCCAAGACGCACGCGGAGTTGAAGATCAAGGGCGCGGTGGACGAGGCTGCCACGCTGGAGTGGCGGGTGTATGCCGTGGCGTGCGCCGAGGTGCTGGGCTTCCGCGCGGCGCGGATGAACCGGTTATATGATGCCACGATGGACAACTACCGGCAGCTGAACCAGTGGGTGCTGGAAGAGGGCGTGGACGTGGCGCTGGAATGGTTCCGGCGGGCGGCGGCGCAGGGCTACGGCACCGAGGTGGAGGTACTGGAGGTGCCGGAGGAGCGGGAGCTGGAAGCTTACCGCCAACACACGGCGGAGACGGTGTGGGAAATGCAGAAAACACAGATCCGGGCGCAGGTGAGCCGGATGCGGGTGCCCTGCACACTGCCGCTGGCAAAGGACGAGATGGACAGGCGCATCCGGGCTGTGATGGAGCAGCAGGTGCCCACGAGCTGGGAAAGGAGAAGGGCAAAATGACCTTACAGGAGGCAATGAACTACCGGGGCGAGAACCCGGCGACGCTGAGCGACAAGCTGGAAGTGAAGGAGGGCTATGTCCGGCGGTGGTGCAAGCCCGGCGGGCTGCTGAAGCTGAGCGCTGCGCGGCTGCAGCAGCTGGCGCAGGCGCTGGACGGCGGGATCCTGATCGCGGAGGACGGTGCAGAGGTGGAGCTGTACGGGAACGGAGGCAGGAGCTGATGGAGTACATTTACAGCCTGTACGACCCGCAGACGAACAAGCTGTTGTACAGCGGCACCCCAGAGCAGCTGGTGGAGCGGGGGCTGTACAAGCGCAAGGGCGCGGTGAGCTCTGCCTACCGGGTGCAGGTGGAGGGGGCAAGGCCGAAGCGCTACCGGATCGAGCGGGAGCGGAAATACCCGGAAGGACGCGCGGCGCGGCCGGTAAAGCAGCCGGTGAAGAAGCCGCAGCCGAAAGCAAAGCCGGAAGGAAAGGACGAGACCCCCTTGCAGCGGGACGTGCACCGGATGTGCCTATACAACGAGGCAGCACTGAAAGCTGGAAAGAAGGAGCTGCAATACGGCTACTGGGTGGCAGCGGGCAAGCCGGAGGCCCCGGTATGGTGAAGCGGTGCTGCACAAAGGACTGCCCGGAGCGGCGACCCGCCTGCTCCGACTACTGCGAAAAGTACAAGGCGTGGAAGAAGGAGCTGGCAAAGGAAAGGCTGCACACCAGGAACGAGACCTACGCGGGAAGCATCCACAAGAACGATTTTGACGAGGAGTTCTGGATCGGGAAACGGCGGAGATAAGAATGGCCGCCGCGTGTGCTCTGACCATGTACAGAGGAAAGAGGTTTTGTGTTTGGTTATCCTCGCAGCCTGCGGGCTGCGAGGATAACAGATTCACAAGGAGAGTACGAGGGGCGGCAGAACCCGAAGTTAGCCCCCGGCGGCGCGGTGAGCGCGTGGCCGGGGGCTTTGGCAACCACAGAAGCATCAGGTAGGAACGGGTGCTGCTGAGAGAAGGCTCGGCGGCAGGCGTTTTGTCTGATACCTTTTTATAAAAAGCGTCCGGGTGGGCGCTTTGGGGAGCTAGTATACCCGTTATTTCTGTGACTGTGTGGGTCACAAAAGAGAGAATTACAGGAGCAGCCTATGCGGAAAAGCTACATCCGGGAAAAGAAGATCCGGTGCGGGGACGAGTACATGGCCGTTGGAGTGTATGCCGTGACGGATCAGGAGCACCGCAAGCGGGGAAAGAAGCGCAAGGAGAGCGACAAGGGGCAGAAGAGCCGGAACAAAGCCGCCAGTATGCGCAAGAAGCAGCGGAAGGTGCTGGCGAATTTTGACAAGCGGGGGTTTTTCCTGACCGGTACATACGAGGACTGCTACCTGCCGGATGACGAGGCTGCTTGCTGGAAGGACGTGGAGAACTACGCGCGGCGGGTGAAGTACGCTACCTGCAAGCGGTTCGGGGTGGAGAAGGAGAAGATCCGGCTGATGCTGTGGGCGGTGCGCAAGGGCGAGGCCGGACGGCTGCACATGCACGGCTTTGCCCAATGCGTGGGCATGGGCGAGGCAGACAGGCGGGAATGGCGGGAGATGCTGGAGGACTTATGGCGGCGGCGCATCCCGGGGACCCGTGAGTTTGAACCGCTGGGCACCATGAACGTGGACCGGATGGACATGAAGAAGCTGCTGGGGCTTTCCGGCGAGGGCAAAAACGGTACGCTGGGGTACATCTACGGCCACAGCTGGCGGCGGTGCTTAGAGACGCGCAACCTGATCCTGCCCGAGGAGCAGAGACCTAACGACAGCCGGTGGAGCCGCAAGCAGCTGCACAAGGGCTGCACCGACTGTGCGGACTGCGCCTACTGGTGGGAGCAGCGGTATCCGGGCTGGGAGTGCGTGAAGGTGATAATCTACGACCCGGGACAGCTGCACGAGAGCGAGGACGCAAGGCCGGGTGGATGGGAAGCCACAGAGCCGCAGGCCTATCTGATCCTGCGGCGGAGAGGGTTTGCGAAAGCTCGCACATGACAGATAAAATTAAATTTTTGCGCGCTTTTTAACGCGGGCGCGCGGAAAGAGAGAAAACTCGGCCGGAAATTGTAAAGCTGGCGCTGATCGGCGGGAAAGGCAGGGCGGACAGTGACGAAAAAGCAGCGGAAGGCGGTGCGCAGGGCGCTGCGGGAGCCGGGCAGCCGGGCAGCGGGATGGGACGGCGTACTGGGGAAGGTGCGGGACTACTATGCCCACACAGACCCGGTGTGCTGGGAGCTGCTGCGGCTACGGTACATGGAGGGGATGCGGGAGGATGCGGTGATCAAGGCGCTGTACATCGGGCGCACCACCTACTACACCAAGGAGCTGGAGGTGTTGAGCACGGTGGGAATCTATGCAGCGCAGGCGGGGCTGCTGCGGGAGGAGTGACCCCGGCGGGAAAGGGAAAGACTGGGCACAGCAGTGCGCGGTCTTTTTGTGCTACGAAAATGTCTGCAACGGCGACGACCGCTGCCCCAAAATGTCCGTAGTTATTTTGCCCGGCGGGATGCGGTAGACTGAAAGCATAGGGCAAAGGAGGACAGAACCGGCATGGCGGGGCGGAAGTATTGCAAGAACACGGTGCCCGGCAGGCAGGGCCGGGGGAAAAAGTACCCGGCGGCGGTGCGGGCAGAGGTGGTGATGGCCATGATCGGCTCGAACTCCATCTGCGCGGTGGCGCGCAAGTACGGCGTGCCGGAGAGCACCATCCGCAGCTGGATGGCAGAAGAAGCCGGGAAGCCGGACAGCGTGTTTGCCAGAGCCAGAGCGGAGGCGGCACGGGAGATCGCGGCGCGGGCGGCGATGGGGGCGAAGGCGCAGATCGGATACTTACAGCAGCGGGTGGCCGAGAACCAGAGGGCTGCCGAGGTGCGGGCAAAGCTGCACCAGAGACTGGACGAGGATGTGCGGGCACGGGACTTTGCGCTGGGCAGTCGGCTGAAAAGCGAGGACGAGGCGCTGGCAGACGCCACCGAAACGGGGCTTGTGGTATACGCAAGCCCGGGCAGCTACGACAGGCAGCTGGAAGAGGAAGAGCGCAAGGCACTGGTGCAGCAGCTGGAGCGGTACGACAGCATGACCATGAGCGACAAGGACGCAGCCAACGTGGCGGCGGTGCTGCTGACAGCGGCGGCGAACGCGGCGGCGCTGGTGCCGGACACGGACCGGGACAGCGGCCAGAGCGCCCCGGCGGTGCTGATGGAGCCAAGGACAGAGGACGAGCAGCAGGAGGTAGTACTGGATGGCAGCGGGACGGTATAAGGGCAGACCCATCGTGTGGAGGCCGCAACCGAGGCAGCGGGCGTTTATGGCACGGTGCGAGGACGAGGCGCTATACGGCGGGGCTGCGGGCGGCGGCAAGAGCGACGCGCTGGTGATCGAGGCGCTGCGGCAGGTGGATGTGCCGAACTATCGGGCACTGATCCTGCGCAAGACCTTTCCGCAGCTGCGGGAGCTGATCGACAAGACGATGCAGTACTACAAGCCCGCCTTCCCCAAGGCAAGGTACAACTCCTCGGCGCACTGCTGGACGTTCCCCAGCGGGGCGAAGATCTATTTCGGGTCCATGTTCCGCGCGCAGGATAAGTACAACTACCAAGGCCAGCAATATGACTTTATCGGGGTGGACGAGCTGACGCACTTCACATGGGAGGAATACAGCTATCTCATGAGCCGCAACAGACCCAGCGGCCCGGGCACACAGGTGTACATCCGGGCAACGGCCAACCCCGGCGGTGTAGGACACGGCTGGGTGAAGGCGCGGTTCATCAGCCCGGCACCACCGGGCACCCGGATAGTGCAGCTGGTGGACGTGAAAAAGCCGGACGGCAGCGTTGCAAAGCTGCGGCGCACGAGGATCTTTATCCCATCGACCATCTTTGACAACCCGGCGCTGCTGAAAAATGACCCGGGATATCTGAACAACTTAGCAAGCTTACCGGAGGCCGAAAAGCAGGCGCTTTTGTACGGCAGCTGGGACAGCTTTAGCGGGCAGGTATTTACCGAGTGGCGCAACGACCCGGCGCACTACGAGGACCAGCGGTGGACCCATGTGATCAAGCCTTTCCGCATTCCGGCGCACTGGCACATCTGGCGCGGGTACGACTTTGGTTATTCCAAGCCGTTCTCGGTGGGGTGGTATGCAGCGGACGAGGAAGGGCGGCTGTACCGGATCAAGGAACTGTACGGCTGCACTGGCACACCCAACGAGGGGTTGCGCATCGACCCGGTGGAGCAGGCAAGGCGCATCCGGGAGGCAGAGCAGAACGACCCGATGCTGAAGGGCAGGGTGATCCAAGGAGTGGCAGACCCGGCCATCTTCAACGAGAGCCAGGGCGAGAGCATTGCCCAGATGCAGGAGAAGTACCCATACTTTGTGACGTGGCGGCCGGGCGACCATACCCGCATTGCAGGCAAGATGCAGCTGCACTACCGGCTGGCATTTGACGCGGAGGGGCGGCCGATGTTTCAGGTGTTTGACACCTGCAGGCATTTTATCCGCACCATCCCGAACCTTGTGTATGACGAGAGCAACGTGGAGGACATTGACACCACGCAGGAAGATCACATCTACGACGAGTGCCGGTATGTGCTGATGGAAAACCCCATCAGTCCCCGGCAGGTACGCAAAGAGGTGGTGCTGCGGGACGACCCGCTGGACATGGACGCGCGCCGCAACCCCATCCGGGTGATGCGGGTATAAGCAGAAGGAGAAGCGATGACAGGAATATACGAGGGACAGCAGCCGAACACCGAACAGGACGGGGAGAAGCTGCTGCGGATCATGGCGATGGCGGCCAAGGCGGCCGGAGCGCAGCAGAGACCGGCGGACACAAGACCGGCAGAAGCGAACCCCGGCGGCATGAGCGAAGGAGACCGGATGGTGAGCACCGCGAGACCCGGCACCGGGCGGGACGATGCCATGCAGAGCCTTTTGCAGGGCGATGCGGGCGGGAGCGCACCGGTGAGCGCTGCTGTGGAGACGGTGATCGGGCCGGAGGAAGTAGCCAAGGCGGGAGAGATTTTGCAGCGGTACAAGACCGGCAAGGCGGCGCTGGACAAGCGGATCATTGAAAACGAGCTGTGGTTCCGGATGGGACACTGGAAGAACTACCAGAACAAGATGATGGAGGGAAAGCCGCAGCCTTCCAGCGGGTGGCTGTTCAACAGCATTGCCAACAAGCACGCGGATGCCATGGACAACTACCCGGAGCCGAACGTGCTGCCGCGAGCGGCGGACGACGAGGAGACGGCAAGGACCCTTTCCAAGGTGATCCCGGCGGTGCTGGAGCAGTGCAACTACGAGCAGGTGTACAGCGACACATGGTGGCGCAAGCTCAAGACCGGCACCGGCGTGAAGGGCATCTTCTGGGACCCGGTGCTGCGGGGCGGGCTGGGAGACATCAGCATCCAGAGCGTGAACCTGCTGATGCTGTACTGGGAACCGGGGGTGGAGGACATTCAGCAGTCGCCGCACCTGTTCAGCCTGAGCCTTGAGGACAACGAGCAGCTGATCGGGCGCTTCCCGCAGATGGAGGGGCACACCGGCAAGGGGCTGGACGTGGGGCAGTACATCCACGACGACAGCATTGACACCACCGACAAGAGCGTGGTGGTGGACTGGTACTACAAGAAGGCACAGCCCGGCGGACAGACGGTGCTGCACTACTGCAAGTACTGCAACGGTGTGGTGCTGTACGCCAGCGAAAACGACCCGCAGCTGGCGCAGCGGGGATTTTACGACCATGGAAAGTACCCCTTTGTGTTTGACCCGCTGTTCATAGAGGAAGATTCCCCGGCGGGGTTTGGGTACATCGACGTGATGAAGGACACCCAGACCGCCATTGACGAGATGAACCAAGCCATGGACGAGAACGTGAAGCTGGCGGCAAAGCAGCGCTTTGTGCTGAGCGACACGGCGGGGGTGAACGAGAAAGAGCTGGCGGACTTTAGCAAGGACATCGTGCACGTTGTGGGGCGGCTGAACAGCGACAGCTTTATGCCGCTGCAGACGAACGTGCTGAGCGGCAACTGCATGACCTACCGGGATGCCCGGGTGAGCGAGCTGAAGGAAGTGAGCGGCAACCGGGACGTGAGCCAGGGCGGAACCACCAGCGGCCTGACCGCTGCAAGTGCCATTGCGGCGCTGCAGGAGGCGGGCAGCAAGCTGAGCCGGGACATGCTGAAAAGCGCGTACCGGGCGTTTGCGAAGGAGTGCTACCTGATCATTGAGCTGATGCGGCAGTTCTACGACGAGCAGCGGGTATACCGCATTACCGGCGAGAGCGGCGGGGTGGAGTATGCCACTTTCAGCGCGCAGCAGCTGCGCGGGGTGCCCGGCGGCGTTGTAGGCGGGGTGCAGCTGGGCGACCACGAGCCGGTGTTCGACATTACGGTGAGTGCGGCGAAGAAAAGCACCTTCAGCCGCCTTTCCCAGAATGAGACGGCGAAGGAATGCTACCAGCTGGGATTTTTTGCACCGGCGAACGCGGATGCGGCGCTGGCTGCGCTGGAGATGATGGACTTTGAAGGCATTGAGAAGGTGCGGGAGCGGGTGAGCCAGAACGGCACGCTGTACCAGCAGCTGCAGCAGATGGCAGCACAGCTGCAGAAGATGGCCGCCATCATCGACAGACAGAACGGGACGAACGTTGCCGCAGCGGCGAGCGCAGCCGGACAGGCAGCGGGTGCTGCGGGCGGCGGGAGCGGTGGAAGCACGGACGCAAAGACCAGCACCAACAGCTTGGGCGGTGCTGTGGGAGGCAGCGACAACAGCCTTTCCACGCAGGCAGCCCGGCGGGCGATGGACGTGAACAACCCGAACAAGTAAAGGAGAAAGAACATGATCGAAGCAAGTGTGATGCGAACGGTATGGAACGACGGCAAGACCGGCTACGAGGTGAAGGCAAAGGGCCATGCGGGCGCGGGAAAGTACGGGCAGGATATTGTGTGCGCAGCGGTGAGCTGCCTGATGCAGACCCTTGCCAACGAGGTGGAAGAGGCTGCGCGGGCAGGCCTTGTGGCGCTGGGCGCTGTGGCGCACGGCGAGGGCTGGATGCGCGTGGAGGTGACCCCGACCCATGAGAGCTGCGATATGGTGGAAGCATGGGTGGAGCTGGTACAGGACGGACTGGACGCGCTGGCGGAGAGCTACCCGGAGAACGTGGAGCTTGAGGTGAACATGGTGTTTGCGGACGGCAAGGAACCGGACCCGGCACAGCTGCCGGACATGGTGGACGGGAAGATGAACCTGCAGCTGTTTGCAGCAACGGAGGCGACCGCTGCCGGCGGTAGAAACAGGGAGCCGAGGTTGGGGCCGTGGCCAGCAGGACACGAGTGCCGCCCAAGGCACGAAGTGGACGCTGGGAACCACAACCCGTTTGGCGGCATGGATCTGCAGCTGTTTGCAGATGGCGACGGCGGCGCAGCTGCCGGAGAGGGCGGCGCACAGGCAGCCCCGGCGGTGCAGGAGCCTGCGCTGCGTCCGGCACAGGAACGGCTGGCACGGCGCAGCGGTGCGCTGCGGGGAAAGCCGGCGGAACAGCCCCCTCAGCTGAGCGGTCAGCCGGAGACGCAGCTGCAGGAAGATGAAAAGCAGACCGAGGAGAAGCCGCAGGAGCAGAAGGCGGAAAAGACCCCGGAGGAAAAGCGCAAGGCCTTTGGGGAGCTGGTGCGGGGCGAGTACAGCGACATCTTCAACGAGGTGATGCAGCAGGCCATCATCAAGGCGGGCGAGGCGGTGCACGCGGACCCCAAGGCGGCTGCCCTGCGGCAGGCGCTGAGCGAGGCATACGGCGTGGACGGCGAGGACGTGGACGGACTGATCGAGGCCGTGAAGAACGGCAAGGTGAAGGACGATGCCTACTACGAGGAGCTGGCGCAGCAGCGGGGCGTGAGCGTGAAAACGGCGCGGGAGCTGGACAAGATGGAGAGCGACCTGCGCAGAGCGAACGACCAGAACGCAAAGCTGCAGGCGGCACAGCAGGAGGCAGCGCGGCAGCGGCGGGCGGCACAGATCCGGGCGCAGTGGGAGACGCAGGCGGCGCAGCTGAAAGCCCAGTACCCGGACTTTGATCTGGGCGAGGTGCTGGCGAACGAGCAGGTGGGCGAGCTGATGCGGCGGGGCGTGAGCCTGCAGGACGCATACCGGGCGGCCTACTTTGACCACATTATGGAGCAGGCTACTGCACGCACCGCCCAGACCGTGGAGCAGGGCGTGACGGCGCGGATCCAGCAGCGGGCGGCGAGACCCGGCGAGAACGGCACCCGCCCCGGCGGCGCGGTGACCACGAAGTTTGACATCAGCAACACCACCCGCCGACAGCGGGAAGAGCTGGAACGCCGGGCACGGCGGGGAGAGAAAATTGTACTGTGATTTCCCACGCGAGGACGTGAGAGAGATAAACCTTTGAAGGAGGACACAAGAATGAAGTGGAAGAAGATGAACCTGCAGCAGTTTGCGGATGCCCACGAGCAACTGCAGAACACCACCGGCTCCAGCGGTATGACCGCGGAGATGAAGACCTTTTACGAGAAGCGCCTGATCGATCAGGCACTGCCGGCGCTGGTGCATGACCAGTTTGGCGACAGCTACCCCATCCCTGCGAACAATGGCAAGACCATTGAGTTTCGCAAGTATGAGGCGCTGCCGAAAGCGACCACCCCGCTGACCGAGGGCGTGACCCCGGAAGGTCAGGCACTGACCGTGAGCACGGTGACCGCTGAGGTGCACCAGTACGGCGGCTGGGTGCCCCTGACCGACATGGTGCAGATGACCACCATCGACAACAACGTGGTGCAGGCTACCAGCGTGCTGGCGAGCCAGTCCGGCAGAACCATGGACACCATTGTGCGGGATATCCTGTGCGGCGGCACCAATGTGATCTATGCACCCAAGATCGGCGCGGGCGGCGCGGAGACGGCGGTGACCAGCCGTGCAGGTCTGGACAAGACTGCGCAGCTGACCGTGGACCTGATCGATCAGGCTGTGGCGCAGCTGAAGGTGCAGAACGCAGACCCTGTGGGCAACGCGGGCGGCAGCTATGTGTGCATCATCCACCCGTATGCCGCCTACGACATCAAGCGCGACCCCAACTGGGTGGAAGCCCACAAGTACGCGAGCCCCGAGGAGATCTTTGAGGGCGAGATCGGCAAGATCAACAATGTGCGGTTTGTGGAGACCAGCGAAGCAAAGATCTGGAAGGGCGCCGGCTGCCCGGATGGCCTTGCGGTGTTCGGAACGCTGGTGCTGGGCGCACACGCCTACGCCACCACCGAGCTGGAGGGCGGCGGCCTGCAGCACATTGTGAAGCAGCTGGGCTACGGCGACGACCCGCTGAACCAGCGCGCGTCCGTGGGCTGGAAGGCCGTAAAGACCGCAGAGCGCCTGAGCGAGCAGTACATGGTGCGCATTGAGAGCTGCTCTGAGCGGTACAGCGCAAAGGCGCAGGCGAACTGAGAAAGGAGAATGAAGATGGCAGAGAAAAAGGCAGCGGTGCAGGCGGAAAAGCCTGTGGAGGACGTGGGCACCGAGGCGGTGCAGGCGGAAAAGCCCAAGACGGAGATCATCCATCTGTTCAAGGACAACGGCCGGTATTCCGGCGCACGCTTTGTGAGCGTGAACGGCGAGGCGTATCTGATCCAGCGCGGTGTGGACGTGGAGGTGCCTGCGGCGGTGGCCGAGGTGCTGCGCCACAGCGAGGAGATGGACAACGCAGCAAATGAGAAGATCGCGGCGGCGGTTGCAAAAGCGCAGGACGTACCTGCATTGCAGCGGCTGTAAGACCGCCCGGCGGCATTGTGCCGCAGCTTGCTGGCAAGTTACCGGCAAGTTAAAACGGATAGACACCCGGTACGGCAGGCACATGCTGTGCCGGGTGTTTTTGGTAGAAAGGAGAAATGATATGACGGCGGGGATGGCGGTAGAAATGGCCGACGGGATGCGGCCGAATAACGACTTTGACGACCAGCTGAAACAGAACTGGCTGCGGGAATGTGATGCGAGGCTGCGCAAAACGGTGGTGGAGCGCAGCCAGTGCGGGGACTTTGACGCAATGGGCGCGGACGTGAGCTGGTGGGACGGGATGGAGTACGACACCGAGCTGATGGTGCCGGAGGCCTTTGCGGGGAGCATTTACCCGCACTGGCTGTGCGCACAGATGGATCTGGCACTGGGCGAGACGGCGCGGGCTGCCAACGAGATGCAGCTTTATGCGGACGCGGTGCAGGAGTTTGCGGCGTGGATGCGGCGCACCTACGCACCGGCGGGCGGGGCGCAGTGGAGGTACTGAGATGCTGGACGGGACGAAGTTGAATGTGCTTTCGGGCGAAAGGCAGCTGCTGCGGGCGTTCGGGGGCTTAAACGAGACCTACGGGTGCAGCGAGGCGGAGCTGAGCGAGGGCATGAATTTTTCCAGCCGGGGATACCCGGCATTACAGACGCGGAAGCCACGGCGGCGGGTGCGGCAGATGCAGCGGATGAACGGAGCATACCATTTGAACGGAATGCTGCTGTGCTGCGGCACGGGGCTGGAGTACACGCCGGACGACGGCAAGGAGACCGTGGTGCTGGAGAACGTGCTGACCGACGACCGGAAGGAACTGGTGGGCATGGGCACGCGGGTGCTGATCTGGCCGGACAAGAAGAGCTTTGACACTGAGACGGGAGAGCTGAGCGCACTGGGCGCGGTGTGGGCGCTGGGAGATGGTACGGTGTATGTATACCCCTGCGACGCGGAGGGCGGCACCTACGAGGGCGTACCTACCGGGGAGACAGAGCCGGAGAGCCCCAAGGACGGGCAGCTGTTTTTAAAGACCGGCGAGAGCGGGAAAGTGTATGCAAGCGACGGCGTGCTGGAAAAGTACAGCGAGAAGGCCGGGAAGTGGGTGCAGATCCTGCTGGAATATGTGAAGCTGACGGTACCGGAGCTTGAGGGCGTGATCCGCACCGGGGACACGGTGACGGTGCAGGGCGTTCCAGTGCAGGTGCGGGAAGCGCTGGGCGGGCTTATCGGGGACAAGGTGGTGCTGACGGCGGTGGACAAAGCCGCAGAGCCCTTTGCCCTTGTGATGGCCGTGGAGCGCACCGGGGTGACCGAGCGGTTTTACGGCAGCTGGGTGCTGCGGCGCGGGCAGTGCACATGGAGCAGCGAGGACATGCTGCGCACCGAAAACGAGAGCACCGGGGAGAACATGACGCTGGAGCGGCGGGTGCCGGAGCTGGATTTTGTGACCGAGTGCGACAACCGGGTGTGGGGGTGCAGCAAAAAGGAGAACGTGATCTACGGCTGTGCACTGGGCGACCCCACTAACTGGTACAGCTATCAGGGCACGGCAGCGGACAGCTACGCGGTGACCGTGGGCAGCGACGGGCCGTTTACGGCGGCGGCAAGCTGCCTTGGGTATGTGCTGTTTTTTAAAGAAAACTGCATCCACCGGCTGTACGGCACAAAGCCCAGCGAGTACCGGCTTTCCAGCGTGCGGTGCCGGGGCGTGGCGGCGAACGCGGGGCACAGCCTGTGCGTGATCGCGGAGACGCTGTATTACCTTTCGACCGACGGGGTGATGGCGTGGGACGGCAGTTTGCCGGTAAAGGTCTCGGCGGCGCTGGACCCGGAGCGGATGCAGAGCGTGGACTGGACGGCGGCGGGATATCTGGACACGCGGTACTACCTGTACCTGCGGCAGAAGAACGACCCGGCGGGGCGGCTATTGGTGTACGACACCGAAAAGGGAATGTGGCACGAAGAGGGCGCGGCAGGCCGGGAGATGGCAAGCAACGGACGGCAGCTGTACCTGTGGGACGGAAGCAGCCTGTGGGCGGCAGAACCTGACCGGGAGGCGGACAGCGACCCGGCGGCGCTGGACGTGGTGCAGTTTGAAGCTGTGAGCGGAGACATTGGCATGAGTGTGCCGGACGACAAGTATGTGAGCCGGGTGACGCTGCGGATGGACGCAGAGGGCACGGGGGTCGTGACGCTGGCGGTGAGCTATGACGGGGCACCCTTTGAGAAGGTGGCAACGTGCGCGGCGAAGGGCAGCCACGAGAGGATGAACCTGCCGTTTGAGCCAAGACGGTTTGACACCATGCGCATCCGTCTGACGGGCAAGGGACAGATGACCCTGCGTAGCCTTGCGCTGACGCTGGCGGACAGCAGCGGCGCACGGGTGCAGGCGGCAAGGCCGAGAAAATAGGGAGGAGAAGCTATGGCAAGTTTAGCGGGGCTGAGCGGCATAGCGATGCCGCAGTTCGGGGACAAGATGGACCCGGAGGATGCAAGGGCACTGAAGAACTATTTATACCAGCTGACCGAACAGCTGGAATATGTGCTGACGAACCTGAGCGGGGAGAACATGAACGAGGAATTTTTGAAGAAGGTGGAGAAATGAGCAGACTGAGCGAGGCCAAGACGGAGCTGGAACGGTACGAGCAGACAAAGCCCGGCGCATACCAGAGCCAGTACCAGCAGAAGATCAACGATGTGACCGGGAAGCTGGAGGGACTGGGCGAGTTTGACTATGACCCGGATGCGGACACGGCCTACAAGCAGTATAAGGACCAGTACAGCCGAAACGCCCAGAAGGCGAACCGGAACGCGCAGGCCAATGCGGCGGCGCTGACCGGCGGGTATGCCAGCAGCTACGGCACGCAGGCGGGACAGAACGCCTACGAGGCCACCATGGCGAACTTAGACGACGTGCTGGACGGGCTGTATAACCAGAGCCTTGGGGCGTACAACGCCAAGAAGAGCGGACTGGAGACGGAGCTAGCGGGGCTGCAAAGGGCAGAGAGCAGCGACCGGCAGACCTACCAGCAGAACCTTGACAACTGGAACGAGGGGCTTGCGTACCGGCAGAACGAGTACGACAGCGCCTACAATGAACAGCAGCAGAAAAAGGCAAACGGCATCCAGACCGCAACAGCCGTGGGGCAGTTTATTGCAACCGTTGCGCCGTGGATCATTAAGGCCATTCTGGCGCTGCTGTAAGAAAGGAAGGGTGGAGCATGAGCACGATGAAGAAGCTGAAGAACGCAAAGGACAGGCTGGCACAGGCCGAGCAGGAGATCCCCGGCGCATACGAGAGCGCGTACACCGGGCAGGTGAACGACCGGCTGGATAAGATCGGCGGAATGAACGACACCGGCGTGACCGACGCGGCGCTGAGCGAGGCGTTCCGGGAGTACAAAAACCGGGTACAGGGCAACGCGGCGAACAGTGCAGCGGCAGCGCTGGGCACGGCGCAAGGCCTTAGCGGAGGGTACGGTACGGACTGGACGAAGAGCGTGGTGAACCAGACGGCGGCAGACCAGACCGCCAGCGCGGGCACGGCGCTGGCCGCGCTGCGCAGCAAGGCACTGCAGCAGTGGCAGAACGAGCTTGCGGGGAATGCGGACATGGTAAGCACCCTGCTGGGGCAGGACAGCATGGAGCGCAGTGCGGCGGCGCAGGATACGGCAAACGCACAGAGCTGGCGCAACTACCTGTACGGACGGCTGGGACAGGCGCGGCAGGAAGGTGAGGACGCGAAAAACAACCTGTGGAACATCATCAAGGGCATTGGCAGCGTGGCGAAGGCCGGGTATGACGGGTACATGGGGTACACGCAGCAGCAGTGGGAGAACGATTTTAAGGAAAAGCAGTACGCGGACAGCCTGAGCCGGGCGCAGCTGAGCGACCAGCTGGCGGCGATGGAGCAGGCAACGGCCTTTAAGCAGGCGGGCTTTGACGAGCTGGCGAACCAGACCTTGGCAAAGTACGGGCTGGACAGCACGATGCTGGACGCATGGCATGGCATGAGCGACACCACCAAGGAGCAGATGGCGGCACTGCTGCAGGGGGCAAGCCTTGCAAGCAGCGGCAACGACACCGGCGCAAAGAGCTATTTGCAGCTGGCGGGCATCGACCCGGGAAGCACCGACTATTACAGCACCATTGCCGGGCGGCAGAACGCCAGTGAGCTGGAGCTTGCGCGGCAGAAGAGCACGATCACCGGGACGGGCGGGAGCGGCAAAAGCAGCAGCAGGAGCGGGAGAAGCAGCTCTTCCGGCAGCAGCGGGTATGGAGGGCTGCAATACAGCTCCAGCAACGTGACAAGCATGATGAATAAGCTTGCGGGCATGAGCCAGAACGACCCGATGTATAGCGTAATTCTGGGTGAACTGCGCAAAGCCGGGGTGGATGTGGACGGCGAACCGGGCACCGGCATTACAACGAAACGGATGCAGGTGGCGGCAAATGCGGCGCAGGGACAGCAGAGCAGAGGCTCGGACAAACAGACCATTTACAACAGCCTGCGGTTGCAAGGATACTCTGAGGACGAGATCGCATACGCGATGGGCACGCTGAAATAAAGGAGAACGCTATGGCAGTGACAAAAGCACAGATGGCGCAGTGGAGCCGCAATTACGAGGGAAAGTACAAGGATAAGAAGAACGAGGACAGCTACCACCCGGCGCAGACAGAACCGGCTACCAAAGAGCAGATGAACCGGTGGGAGGAAAACTACCAGAAAAAGCAGAACGAGGCAAACAGCGCAAGCAGCCGTATGGCGCAGAGCCGGAGCGGCAGCGGGGTGCGGACGGCCACAGAAAGCCCGCTGCAGACCCGGGTGCAGCTGCCGCAGGGCAGCACGGATACCCGCTGGATGGGCGGCGGCACACGGCAGTTGGGGACGCTGGACAGCAAGAAGCTGGCGGACGAGGTGCTGGACAGCGTACTGGGCACGGCGACCGGAAGCCCAGTGATGAGCGACCGGCAGGAGGACTACGAACCGGACTGGAACTATGCGGGCGGGGACAACACCGCCGAGGAAAGAGCCATTGCGCAGGGAACCCGCGGCTGGTATGCAAAGCAGGCGCAGAGGCTGAAGGACAGCTTTGCGCCGGACAGCCAGACTGACCGGTTTGACCAGCTGAACCAGTGGATGGACGCGGACGAGAAGCACCGGAAGCTGGTGACGCTGATCCGCAGCGGAAAGGGCAGCGTAACCTATGCCCAGCGCAGCAACGCCATGCAGCCCCAGAGCGCAAGCGGTGCGATGGGCAGCGCGGCAGCACCGGTGCAGCAGACAAAAAGACAGGAATACACCGACGCGGAGCTGATGGAAAAGGGGTACAGCCAGCAGGAGATCAACGAGGCGCGGGCGTACATTATGGACTACGATGCCATTCCGCTGGCGCAGCGGGCGGTGCGGCGCACGGCAAACACCATTGGCGGCATTGTGGACACGGCTGCGGCTGCGGTGCCGATGGCGGGAGAGTTGGCAGTGCAGGGCGCAAAGGACATCAAAGCCACAGCCCGGCAGGAAAGCCAGCTGCGGAAGGAAATGGAAGGAGACGCGAGGGGCAAGGAACTGTACCGGCTGCTGACCGATGTGGACATGGACTACAAGCCCCAGTACACGGACGAGGACATTTTGCAGCAGGGGTACACGCAGGAGGAAATCGATACCATGCGCGGCCGCATTGCGGAAACGGTGCAAAAGACCGCGATCGACCCGGACGCCAGTGTGGGCTACCAGCTGTACAAGCGCGGGCAAGACCTGACGGCGGCAGCACAGGCGGGCATGACCCCGGCAGCGCGGACTGCCATGGGCATTGTGAGCAGCGCGGCGGAGAACCTTGCGGTGGCGGGCGTAAGCCCGTATCTGGTGCTGCCGGTGCTGAGCGCGCAGGGCGCGGCGGAGAGCATGGGACAGAGCGTGGAGAAGGGGCAGAGTGCAGGCAGAACGCTTGCCACCGGACTTGCAAAGTTTGGCGCGGGATGGGCCATCAACAGTGTGGGCGCGGCAGACCTTGCACGGAGCATGGGCGCGGACTATGCAAAGGACACGCTGGCGGGGCAGATCGCGGACTGGGTGCGCGGCCTTGGCGGGGACAGCGCATTCAAGCAGAATTACCCGGCGGTGGCGGCTGCACTTTCCGGCGGGATGGACAACGCGGTGCAGGCCTTTGTGGAGACCTATGCGGACACCGCCATTGATGCCGTACTGGGCGGGGACGAGGAAGCGGCCGAAGCGCTGTTGAAGCCGGAGACCTTTGTGACCGCCTTGCAGAGCGGACTGACCGGCGGCGCGTCCGGTGCGCTGGGCGGTGCCGTGGGCACGGGGCTGGGCGCGATGAGCGCACAGATCGACTACAAGGCGCAGCAGGTACAGGCACAGCAGCAGGCCGCACAGCTGGCACAGGAATACCGGGCGATGGAAAAGAGAGCGATGGAGCCCGGGGAGAGTGCGGCACAGGCACAGCGGACAGCAGTGCAGCAGGTAGATGCGGTACAGGCTGCACAGCAGGTGCAGCGGGAGGAAGCAGCTGCGGCGCAGGTTATTGACGACGCTGCGTTTGAGGAGCAGAACCCTCTTACCGTTCCCGCGAGCCAGACGGCGGTGCAGACTGCTGACGCGGCGCCGGTGAGCGATAATGCAGCGGTGCAGCAGTTTGAGCAGATGGCGCAGGCGCAGCAGCTGACGGGAAAGACCATCAGGATGTTTGCACCGGAGGCCGGGAACGAGGCAAACCGGGCAGCGTTTGAGGCAGCCTATGGCGTACAACTGCCGGACACGGCGGCAGCGACCCGGCGCACGCTGCGGGAGGTTGCAGCGCAGTGGGTGCAGAGAGAAGAGATGGCGGCGCAGACAGCGCAGCAGCAGGCTGCGGAGAAAGCGCTTGGGGAACAGAGTCCTCTCACCGTTCCTGCGAGCCAGTCGGCGGCGCAGGAACGGAGCTCCCCCGAAGGGGGAAGTCTTTCTCAGAGGAACGTGGAAAAGGCCGGGGAAAGTGTGGAAACTGTGCAGCCGGTGCAGGCCGGGGAAGCAGACACGACCCAGAGCGGCGCGCTGCGGGAGACCTACGGACTGCGGCAGCAGAGCCTGACCGAAAAGCAGCGCAGCGTACAGCGGGAGCTGAGCCGGTGGAAGGTGAGCCGGGGCGCGAGCGAGACCATCAGCCGGATGGTGCCGGACAGCATTACAGACCTTGACCGGTATACCTCGGCGGCGAGCTGCATGTACCGGCTTGGACAGATGGAGGGAGTAAAGACCTTTGACAAGGCGCTGGAGCTGGCGGGCAGCACCAGCGGACTGGCGGCCTTTACAAACTACGTTATGCAGCAGCCCGGCGGCAAAGAGGCTTTGCGGGCGGCGTGGACGCAGGGGCAGGGCGAGACCGAAGCGGCAGGCGGGCTGGGCGGTGCGCTTAGCAGCCAGAGCACCAGCGGCGAAGGCCGGGTGATCTGGAAAGGAAGCCTGCGGACGGCGGACGAGATGGCAACCCAGCTGATCCGGCTGAACGCGGCGGGCACCGGCACGGATGCCATTTTGCAGAGCGTGCTGCGGGGACCGGACGGCGCACCCAGCAAGCTGGCAAAGGCGTGCGTTGACACCGAAACGGCACAGATCTATTTTGGAGACCGGAGCGAGGATGTGTTCGGCACGATCCTGCACGAGGACTTTCACTGGTACAACGCTTTGGACGCGGAGGGCGCAAAGGCGCTGATGGACATGGCGCTGGAGTACATGGCAGAGAGCGCGGGCTATGAGAAGGTGGACGGCATGATCCGGGACAAGATGCAGGATTATGCAGCCCAGAACCTGACCTATGAACAGGCGGCGGAAGAGCTGGTGGCGGAAAGCTGGAGCGGCATTTTTGAGACCGTGGAGGATGTGACCCGGTGGGCACAGTTCCAGCGGGAGCAGGCGGACAAAAACGCGGGCAAGGCGGGCACCATTACCAAGGCCGTGAACGCGGTGAAGCAGCTGCTGAACAGCATCATCAGCAAGGCAAAGGAGATCCTGACCATCGACCCGGAGAACCGGGCGGCGCTGCACGCAAAAAAACTTGCCGAGGCGCAGAAGAAGGCCTTGCAGGATGCCTATTTTGCACACGCGGAAAAGGCGATGGACAACCTGCGGGCGGCAAAAGAAAACGCCGCTGCCATTGAAGGCAACGGCGCGGCGAAGGGGGTGCGCTTCCAGCTTGCGGAAGGCGAGGAAACGCTGGAAAAACAGCTGAATGAACACCTGAAACAGCTGGACCGGATGGAACCGGTGGCAGCGATCACGGGCAACGAAGTTGCGTATGGAGCAACCAACAAGGAAAATGCCGAAAACATTGTAAGGTACTTTGAATCCATTGGCGGAAAGGTGGAGCGCGACGGCTTTGGTGTTGTAGAGCTTTCCAGAAAAGGTGCAAAGGCGACTGTGCAGCACGGGAACGGACCTGTGAAGCAGATCGCTGCGGCGGCGATCCCGGATGTGATCCGGTACGGAGAACAAATTGGAACCACCGAAAATTGGAAGGGAAGAGGCTACAACACCCATACGTTTGTGGCACCTGTGACGGTTGGAGGAACGACCATTTATGAAGCGGTGATCGTGAACGAGTACGTTGTTCCAAATGCTGCAAATAAATTTTATGTGCACGAAGTATGCGGCTCGGACGGAAGTCTGCTGACCTTGGAAAATGGAAAAATAACAAAAAAAGAAAGCAACCTTACCTCGGTATTCAAGACCGAGCAGGGCGGTGACGCCCCTAAGTTGCTTTCTGATACTACTATAACACAAGATGCTGCCGAAAGCAAGGGAAACAATGCAGCGGTGCAGAAAACAGTGCGGTTTGCGCTTAGTGCGCCGGTGGAGGTGGACGGCCAGAAGGAGCTGGTGGCGGTGCACAACCTGACCGAGCAGAACCTGCGCGAGGCGCTGCAGCTGGGCGGGATGCCGTCGCCGTCCATTGCGGTGGTGAAAGCCCAGGAGGGGCACACAAAGTACGGGCCGGTATCGCTGGTGTTTGGCAGCGACACCATTGACCCCATGGTGGACAAGGCAAACAGGGTGTACGGCGCGGATGCGTGGACCCCGACAAGGCCGGGCGTGGAGTACGAGGTGCACGCAGACAAGGCAAGAGCGCTGAACGCTACGCTTGCACAGCTGAGCCGCCAGACCGCTGGGGGAGAATTTGCCCGGGGCAATGTCATAACCGGAACGATGGACATGGAAGTGTCCAGAAAGAGCCCGCAGCAGATCGCGGAGGAGCTGGCACACAGCGATGCGGTGAAGGCTGCGTATCTGGCAGCGCAGGGTGAAGACGTGGATGTTGTGACGAAGCAGGAGCAGCGGTTTACGGAAGAACAGAAAGCCAGAAGCGAACGGATCATCGAGGCGGTAGGCGGAGAAGATGTGCTGCGGGATATTGTGGAGACGGATGCCAAGAACGGCAACCACGACAAAGCAAATGCTGTGCTGCAGGCGGTGAAGGAGGCAGAAGAAGTGAACCGCCTGATCCCGCCGAAACTGTACCTGTGGTTAAAGAGGGCGTACGAGTATCTGGATGCCGGAAATGAGCCTGCAAAGATGGTAAAGGACACGGATGCCATGCGACAGGCTTTGCAGCAAAAAGCTCCGGATGCAAAGGTGGAACAGTGGCTGCTGCCGCAGGTGGAGAAGACCTTGGGCAGAAAGGGCATCTACAACGGAAAGGCGATCTACCCGCGGAA
>JACXXQ010000347.1_pt1 | contig 26612 bp, 26 predicted proteins | sample 8621361 | NCBI WGS metagenome assembly JACXXQ01 (sample SAMN15503820, study PRJNA645414) | gut metagenome | isolation source: feces | host: Bos taurus | place: USA | collected 2016 | reverse complement strand
CCCCTTTCTTTGTGTCAGGCATGTTAGGGATGTTGCTGATTACTGTTGCAAGGTCAAACTCATATAGTGCTCCCCCCGGATTTCTATGTGCAGGAGCCAATTTCTTAAACCAACTACCTATTATATTAGGGTCTGTTATAACAAGTTTATGAGCACAATTCAAAATTCCCACGCCTCCCTTTGCCGTCATTTTAACAATATATAGGAAATTATGTCAAGGTTGAGCACGCTAATAAAAAAGCTGGTACTGTTCGGGGTATCCCAAACAGTACCAGCTTTTTTCATTTCGTCCCATCGTAGAAGCGGTAAAATTGCGGTAAAACCGCCCTTTATACCTCTTGGGGCGCTTCACCGGAAGCCCCGAAAGTCCTTGCGGCTCTAGCGGTTTCCTCTCTGCGCTCCTCAATGGCTTCCTTCAGTAGCATATCCTTGACTTTCATCAGCCGGATGGTGTTAGCGCGCTCGTTCTCATCCAGCTTCATGGTGATATATTTGATGCTCTCCTCCATCTGGGGGATCTTCACATACTCCAGAGCATTGACACGGCGGCGGGTCTTCTCGATCTCCTCGGCCAGCAGCTGGGAGGTCTTTTCGATCTCTGCCAGCTTCAGCATGTCCTGAAAAACCTGGGACATAGCATCCACCGCGTCGTCCAGCTCACCGCTGGTCTGGGCAAAGCCGTAGGGATAGACCTCACCCGAGTCCTGGCTGCGGGTCTTGAAGTGATACTCCGGCACATCCACGGACATGATGTTCTGGAAAGTCATCTCCAGCTCCACGGACTGCTTGGGGTACATGAGGGACTGCTCCAGCATCTCAGGGGACATAAGGGCGGCAGCTACGGTAAAGGACCCGTGGGCCCGCATAAGGCCCTCCTCTACCCGTTTCCGAAGGGCCCGGTTCTCCCGCACCACATCCATAAACTGCTTCATCAGCTCGTCGCGCTTATCTTTGAGCAGCTTGTGGCCCCGCTGGGCGGTCTTCAGCCGGCCTTTCAGCCGGGTCAGTTCCATACGGGTGGGATTTATCGTTGTGGAAGGCATTCAAATCCCCCCTTAATCCTTCTTGGGCAGATACTTGTCGATATACTCGGGCTTAATGCGCTTGAGCTCACTGCGGGGCAGGATGCTCAGCAGCTCCCAGCCCAGGTCCAGGGTCTCCTCAATGGAACGGTTCTCCTCGGTACCCTGGGAGACATAGCGCTTTTCAAACTCGTCGGCAAACTTGGCATACAGCAGATCGGTGGGGCTCAGGGCGGCCTCACCCAGGATGGACATAAGCTCCTTGTTTTCCTTACCGGTGGCGTAGGCGGCAAAGAGCTGGTTCATGGTGCCCGAGTGGTCCTCACGGGTCTTGCCCGCGCCGGTACCCTTATCCTTCAGACGGGACAGGGAGGGCAGCACGTCCACAGGAGGATTGACGCCCCGGCGGAAGAGCTCACGGGAGAGGATGATCTGGCCCTCGGTGATATAGCCGGTAAGGTCGGGGATGGGGTGGGTCTTGTCATCCTCAGGCATGGTGAGGATGGGAATCATGGTGATGGATCCTTCCTTGCCCATCTGGCGGCCGGCACGCTCGTACATGGTAGCCAAGTCGGTGTACAGGTAGCCGGGGTAGCCGCGGCGGCCGGGGACTTCCTTCTTAGCCGCAGAAATCTCACGCAGAGCCTCGGCGTAGTTGGTAATGTCGGTGAGAATGACCAGCACGTGCATGTTCTTCTCAAAGGCCAGATACTCCGCGGCGGTCAGGGCCATACGGGGGGTGGCGATACGCTCGACGGCTGGGTCGTTGGCCAGGTTGGTGAACAGGACGGTACGGTCAATGGCGCCGGTGCGCTTAAACTCGCTGACGAAGAACTCAGACTCCTCGAAGGTGATACCAATGGCGGCGAAAACCACGGCGAAGTTGGACTCGCCGTCCAGCACCTTGGCCTGACGGGCAATCTGAGCAGCCAGCGCGGCGTGGGGCAGACCGGAACCGGAGAAGATGGGCAGCTTCTGACCACGGACCAGGGTGTTCAGGCCGTCAATGGTGGAAATGCCCGTCTGGATAAACTCGTTGGGGTAGTTCCGGGCGGCAGGGTTCATGGCCAGACCGTTGATATCCCGGTACTCGTCGGCCAGAATGGCAGGGCCGCCGTCAATGGGCTCGCCCATGCCGTTGAACACGCGGCCCAGCATATCGCCGGACACGGCCAGCTGGAGGGGATGGCCCAGGAAACGGATCTTGGATTGGGCCAGGTTGATGCCGGCGGAGTTTTCAAACAACTGCACCACAGCGGAGTCGCCGTTTACCTCCAGCACCTTACAGCGACGGACAGTGCCGTCAGCCAGCTCGATCTCGGCCAGCTCGTCATAGGTGACACCCTGGACGTGGTTAACCACCATTAACGGGCCAGAGATCTCCTGGATGGTTTTATATTCCCGAATCACAGAGCCATCTCTCCCTTCTCGCCAATGGCGTTGGTCTCCTCTTCCAGTTCCACCATAATGTTGGCGTAGTTGTCCAGATACTGGTCGGCGGGCACCGACTTGGCGCGACCGATCTTTTCACGCACAGGTACGGAGAACAGCTCATTGAGGTTCCCGCCCCGCTCAGCGGCAGCGCGGCAGTGCTCGTCGTAATCCCGAATCAGCACCAGCATACGGGCCTGACGGTCGTACTCAGAGTAGGAATCGATGTCCACAAAGGAGTTCTGCTGCAGAAAGTCCTCCCGGATCATCTTGGCCACTTCCAGAGTGATCTGGTCCTTGGCGGACAGGGAGTCCTTACCGACCAGCTGCACGATCTCGTTGAGGTTGGCCTCCTCCTGGAGGACGGCCATGGCCCACTCCCGGTTCTGGAGGAACTCCTTGCCCAGATGCTCGTCGTACCAGGGCTTCAGGGAGTCCAGATACAGGGAATAGGAGTTCAGCCAGTTGATGGCGGGGAAGTGGCGACGGTAGGCCAGAGAGGCATCCAGGGCCCAGAACACCTTGACAATACGCATGGTGGCCTGGGAGACAGGTTCGGATAGGTCGCCGCCGGGAGGCGACACAGCGCCTACGGCGGTCAGGCTGCCCCGGCGATCATCGGAGCCCAGGCAGGCCACGCTGCCGGCCCGCTCGTAGAACTGAGCCAGACGGGAGCTGAGGTAGGCGGGGTAGCCTTCCTCACCGGGCATCTCTTCCAGACGGCCGGACATCTCACGCAGAGCCTCGGCCCAGCGGGAGGTGGAGTCGGCGATGACGGCCACGGCGTAGCCCATGTCACGGAAATACTCGGCGATGGTGATACCGGTGTAGATAGACGCCTCACGGGCGGCCACGGGCATATCGGAGGTGTTGGCGATCAGCACGGTACGCTTCATCAGAGACTGGCCGGTACGGGGGTCCACCAGCTCAGGGAACTCCCGCAGTACGTCGGTCATCTCGTTGCCGCGCTCGCCGCAGCCGATGTAGACCACCAGGTCCACGTCAGACCACTTGGCCAAGGCGTGCTGCATCACCGTCTTGCCGGAGCCGAAGGGGCCGGGGATGGCGGCGGTGCCGCCCTTGGCTACGGGGAAGAACGTATCCACAATCCGCTGTCCGGACTGGAGAGGGATGGTGGGAGGATACTTGTGCTTGTAGGGGCGGCCCACACGGACGGGCCACTTCTGCATAAGGGACAGCTCGGTCTTGGAGCCATCAGGCTGCTCCAGCACGGCTACCGTCTCCGTGACGGTATACGAGCCGCCCTGGATGGAGACGATCTTGCCCTGCATCTTGGGGGGGATCATGATCTTGTGGAGGATGGAGTCGGTCTCCTGGACGGTGCCGATGACGTCGCCGCCGATGACCTGGTCACCGGGCTCCACGGTGGGGGTAAACTCCCACTTCTTCTCCCGGTCCAGGGCAGGCACTTCCACGCCGCGGGGCAGGTTGTTGCCCTGCACCTTCTCCATGATGACCTCCAGGGGACGCTGGATGCCGTCGTAGATATTCTCAATGAGGCCGGGGCCCAGCTCTACGGACAGAGGGGCGCCGGTGGTGACCACTTCCGCCCCGGGACCCAGGCCGGAGGTCTCCTCGTAAACCTGGATGGAGGCGGAATCGCCGGTCATGGTGAGGATCTCGCCAATGAGGCGCTGCTCGCCCACACGGACCACGTCGGCCATGTTGGCCTCAGTCATACCGGTGGCGACCACCAGAGGACCGGAGACCTTAACAATTTTTCCCATAGGCTAACAAACCTTCTTTCTTCGCCAGGAGCTTTGCCCCTGGACCCCATCCGCTTTTTATAAAAAGCGGCGCAAAAATTTCCGATGCGTGAAATTTCATTTCACGCTAGTTTTTTATTAGGATGGGTGCCAGACTTTCTGACTCCAACCCTCTCTTAGGCAAGCGCAGAAGCAAAACATAGTTTTGCGCCAAGTTCTTTGCCAAGCTTTCTTTCAAGAAAGCGGGGCGAAACGAAGTTTTGCAGGAAGTTCTTTTGCCTACTTTTCTTACAAGAATAGTAGGTCAAAGAATATCGGCGCCCACGGCGCGCTCCACGGCGCTCTTCACGTTGGCCATACCGATGCCCAGAGAACCTTCCTTCCCGGGAATCAGGATGATGGCAGGCGTGACCGCGTCCTGGTAACGGGCGATGTCGCTTTTCAGCTGAGCGGCCAGCTGCTCGGTAAGGTAGAGGATGGCGTAGTTCTCCTTTGCCATCCGGTGGATGGCCTGCCGCGCCTCGTCCGCGCTGTTTACCGGGCACACCTCCAGCCCCAGAGCCTGAAAGCCCAGCACGCTGTCCGCGTCACCGATCACCGCAATGCGATACATGTCCATCCACCTCCCTTACACATAGGTTTCCCGCAGCCGCTCCCGGATGCGCTCCCCGCTCAGCCCGGCCCGACGGCCAGCCAGAATGGTACGCACGGCGGTAAGCTCTGCCTCTTTGGCGTACAGGTAGCCGATCACCGCCTGCTCTCCAAAGGGCACCCGGCGGGCGGCCTCCAGATAGGCGGTCAGGGCGTTGTCGCACTCCCGCTCAAAGGCGGTGAGTGCTCCCGCTCCCGGCTGAGCCAGCTTACTGCCCAGCTCCGCCGCCGCGGTCAGAGGTCCAGTCTGGAACAGACTGGAGAGCTCTTCGCCCCGTTGGGCGGCAATGGCCCGGGGAGAAACACTGCCGCCGGGCAGCAGCACCTGACTTAAAAAGTCACTGCCTTTATCCATGCGGTGGACCCGCACAGCGGTGCGCAGGTTGGCTACGTCCACGCTCAGGGAGACATAGCCCTGCAAAAACTTGCTGCCAGTATCCTTGGCCAGCTGGGCCATCTCCTCATAGCAGGCCCGGTCCAGCACCAAGTCGGACAGCTGGGGGTCCTTTGTTGCGGCCAGAGTCTCCTGTGCCTGCTTCAGGGCAGTGCGGAAGGCGTCACTGAGTCCTCTCAGCTCCTCCTTGCGCCAGCCCTCCAGCAGCTCTTTGGGATCATATCGGCCTCCGGACAGGAGCAGCCGCTCCCCATCCTTGCCCATAGCCTGGGCCTTGATGAGCACCTTGGCATTATGATAGTCGTACTTAATTTGAAATACATCGGCGATGCGGGTGTCAGGCAAAGCGGTACGGATCTCCCGAAAGGCGGAAGCCCGCTCCGCGGCCAACACCTGCTCCAGGTTTTGGACCTCTATGGTCTCCCCGCCTGCATAGCCGCATTCGGAGAGGACCTTCAGGGCCTCGGCGTCGTCCCGGGCCTCGATCATCCGGTCCATCCGCTCCCGGGTCAGCATCCGGTTTTCCATGGCGTGGATCCGGGTGGAGATGCCCAGGTAGTCGGTATCTTTGATGTGAGACAAGGTATCCCTCCTCACTCTCAGGCTTCAAACAAAATGTCAGCCACTTGTTTTTCCAGCTTCTCCCGCTGCAGCCGCACCAAGGTCTCAAAGGCACAGTTGACCTCGATGGGGCCGTCCACCAGGATGAAGCCGCCCCGGATGTTCCGGGTCTCCTCCGAGAGGGACAGCAGGCCGGTGCCGGTGATCTGGGCGGTGGCACTGTTGACCAGCTTGCCCACAAAAGCGCCCACCTTGGAGTCGGTAATGGACTCAGGCAGCTCAGGGGCCACGTTCTTCACCAGGGCCTCGTTGGCGGCCACCACCACCTGCTTGCCAATACGGTTGCGGTCCTTGGGGGAGAATACCAGCTGCTCCTTGCCCGTGGACACCGCCTGAAGCACCAGATGGGTGAGCAGCTGGATGTACTGCTCATCGGGCAGAGCACACAACTGCTCCAGAGCCTTATCAAAGGCCTCGGAGAGCACCTCCTGCTTGGCTGCCAGCGCCAGCTTGCGCTTTTCCATCTCGGCGGCGGATTTCAGCCGCTCCAGGCGCTCGGCGGCAGCCTTCTCGCCCCGGGAGAGGATGTCCTGCCGCTCCCGGTCCACCTGGTCCTGGGTCTGGGTGTGGATGGTCTGCAGCTGCTGCCGGACATCCTCTTTCAGACGGTCCAGCTCTGCCTGACCATCGGCCTGGATCCGGGCCGTGATTTTTTCAATTCCGTCCATAGCGCGTTCCTTTCCCGGCTCAGGCGCTGATGTTGATGATCATCAGCATGGAGGCCAGCAGAGACAGAATGGCGTAGAACTCTACGGTAATGCACAGCACCATGCCCTTGGACCAGTCATCGGGCTTCTTAGCCAGAATGTTGATGGAGCCAGCAGCCACGCGGCCCTGAGCAATGGCGGAGAACAGGCCGCCCAGCGCCATGGGCAGGCAGGCCACAAAGTACTGCATGCCCTGAGCCACAGTGAGTTCGGGCAGAGTACCGGAGAGCAGGCCCATGCGGAACACGGCGAAAAACCACACCACCAGGCCGTACAGGCCCTGGGTGCCGGGGATAACCTGAAGGATCATGACCTTACCAAACTTGCTGGGGTCCTCACACAGCAGGCCGGTGCCCGCCTCACCGGCGATGCCGGTGCCCTTGGCGGAGCCAATGCCGCTGAGCACCGCCGCCAGGCCTGCGCCCAGCAGGGCCAGGGCCAAACCACCGATGCTGCCCAGGAACGTTGCGCTCTGCTGCAATTCAATCAGTTGATTCATATCCATTGTGTTGTCCTCCTTTTATTTCACCACATCATAGTAGTTGGTATCCAGCTTCATGGGACGGAAGGGCTTGCCTCCATCCTCATAGAACTTATTGAAGTATTCCAGACATTGCAGACGCAAGTCGTGGACATAGCATCCCAGCAGGTTCAGAGCAAAGTTAAGGGCATTGCCCAGCATGGAAATGATGATAAAGATCACCACATTTCCCGGGATGGCGCCCAGGGTGTTGAACACCTGAGCAATGACGCTGCCTGCCAGCATCAGGGCCATAAGACGGGAGTAGGACAGTATGTCGCCGAAGTAACCCGTCACATGGTTATAAAGGGAACCGAAAATGCCGGTGATCTTGCCAAACCCCTTCTCCGTCAGGATGGGTCCAGCCACTACCATCACGCCGCCCAGAATAATCACCAGATTGGTCACACCCAGAATGGCCAGAGCCAGTCCGGCAAAGACCACCCACCAGGTGACCTCCTCCCAGATGGCGTCCATCACCTGGCCACGGCGCAGCTTTTTCACAAAGCTGATGGCCATGCCCACCAGGATCTGGACAAAGCCCAGAGCCATGGCTCCCACCAAGATCATCATGGTATCCTCCAGGGGAGTAAACAGAGTGGGCCAGAACCAGACAAAGGTGCTCTCCGGGTTGATAAGTTTCAGGAGTTGAGGGATAAAGTCACCGAAGAATCCTCCGGTCACCGCTCCCATGATAAAGGTACTCACACCACACAGCCCCAGCAGAGCAAAGAAGTTGTGCATACCTGCCCGGGGACGGGACTTTTTCAGCACCACCACCGAGGCGATCATCATCAGCAGCCCGTACCCCATGTCGGCCATCATGATCCCGTAAAACAGGATGAAGAAGGGGGCCATCAGGGGGTTGGGGTCCAGCCCGTTATAAGCGGGCAGAGAGTACATCTCGGTGACCATACTGAGAGGCCGGGTAAACCAGTTGTTTTTCAGCTTCACGGGCACCTTGGGGTATTCCTCCTCGGTGGGATCCCGCAGTTCCCAGGCGCAGGGATAATTCTTCAGCTGGCTCTCCAATTCCGGCCACTTCTCCGCCGGCACCCAGCCTTCCAGCAGGAAGGTCTTTTCCGTATCCAGCAGGCGGCTGCGCCCCTCTTCCCGGTTAATGCGGACCGAAGCACGGTCGGCGGCCTGACGGATGGGCTCGGCCAAACTGGTCAGCTGGGCCAGCTGCTGCTCCGCCTGAGCGCTCTCCTGCTCGTTCTGCTCCAACTCCCGGGCAATGCGCTGGTCGTTCTCCTTTGCAGTTCCGGTCCAGCCGGACAGGTTCATCCGGGACCATCCAAAGTCCCGCAGCGCCTGGAGCACTTCCTCCTGGGCGCTGGTATGACACACCAGCAAACAGTAGCGCACATCCCGGTCCACACTGGCCTGGGTGAGCTGGGCCAACTCGCTGGCCCCTTCCACCGCCCGCTGCACCTGCTCCAGTTCCACACCCGCGGTGACGGTGCCAAACTGCACCACCATCTCCCGGGTGGAGGCCGTGTCCAGAGGGATATTCAGCTCCAGCCAAGGGGCCAGAGCGGCTCGCTGGGTCAGCAGCTTGCTGTGCTGAGCCTCCAGGGCAGCCAGCTGGCGGTCGGCCTCCAGGACCTGCTGCACCGCCGGTTTTCCCTGCTCCTCCCCATCAAACAGCTGCTGCCGGGTGAGTCTTGGGCGGGGTGCCAGCAGGCCTCTTCCTTTATCTCCGTGCCGCTTGAGCACCGCCAGAGCACGCTGGGCCGCCTGCAGATCCTCCCGAGCCTGGGAGAGCGCCTGCCCATCGGGCCGGGAGAGCGTTTGGTTTCCCAGCTGTGAGAGCAGCCCCTGCCAGGTCTGGGGGTCCTGGTCGGGCTCGTCGATCTCCACGCAGCCCATCCCCTGCAGCAACTCCAGCAGCGCCTCTCGGTCGCTGCGCATGGCCAGCAGCCGCAGCCCCTTCATTTTGACGATTGCCATCAGCTATTCACAACCTTTTCCACAATGAACGCCGCGGCCTGGTCCAGCCGGCCCCGGGCTTTTGTTTTAAACTCCTCGCATTCCTGCGTGGCGTCTTTCAGCGCGTCCAAGGTCCACTGGGCGGCCTCCGCCTCGGCCTTGGCCATCATCTGCCGGACCTGGAGCTCCGCCTCCTGACGGGACTCCTCCAACTGACGGCGGGCCAGACGCTGGGCTTCCAGCACACGCTGCTTGCCCTCGGCCACAGCGGCCTCCTTACGCTGTTTCATTTCCTGCTCCAGCTGGGCCACTTTCTTGATCTCTTCCACTGCCATATCAATCACCACCCTGTTGTTTCGTTGTGCGATATTTTGTTCTTGAAACACATTGGATATCTAGCTCTGATTTTAGGCGAAATCGCACAGAATTGCAAGCACATTTTCCCCTCCCCTTCACGGTCCAATTCCTCCCTTTTTCATTTCTAGGTCTTTTTTCCAGTCTTTTCTTTCCTTTCTCTTCCGGTTTTGTTGCTTATTACACGTTTTTTTACAGTTTTCGCATTTTGTATGAATCCTACTCCCTGTACAGCTGCAAAAACCGCCCATTTCCGTAGAAATGGGCGGTTTTTATTTCGCATATGACATTTTAGGACAGGAGCGCCTGGCTGACTGTACTGTCTTGGCTGAATTGTTCCACATACAGTACCAGCCGCTGCTGGGGCGTCCCGATGCCCGCCGCAGTCAGGGTGGACAGCACCGCCTGCTCCTCGCCGGCGATCCAGATGCGCTGTCCATACTGGTTGATATTCTGGGCTGTCAGGCCGGAGCTGGTATCCTGGCCGCTGACCTGCTCCTGGCTGACTGCCAGAGACAGAGTCGTCCCATAGGGCTCCAGAGCCTGAGCTGCCTTTGCCAGAAAATCATCCATCACCTGGGAAGCCGACTGGTCCCCATACTGGATATTGCTCAGCAGGCCGTCCGCCTGGGTGGGATAGCCGCAGTGATCCAGCACGATCTCGTCAAAGCCCATCTGGGCCAGTTCCGTCATCAGTCCAATGAGATAATCCTGAACCTGTTGGTTGGCGGGGTCAGCCCAGTGCATCTCATCTCCATCCTTCCAGCGGTATCCGCTGGTGGTCTGAAGGGTATAGGCCATCTGGCCTCCAATCGCCTCGTCCCGGAAGCAGGACATCCGTGCCACCGTGTACACATCGCCCTTATTCCAGCTCTTCAGCTTCTCATTGACCTGATCATCCTGGGCCTCGGACTGTACGGCAGAAGCCAGACTCTGCTGGCTCTTCCACCCCAACTGTCCCTGGTCGTTTTTCATGTCCACCACGACGCTGTCTCCGCCCTGCTGCTGAACCTGCTGGGCGGCGCTTCCATCCAGAATGAAGGCCAGAGAAACATTCACCCCGTTGGCAGAAGTTTTCTCCTGAGGCTCCTGTTCCTGGGGCTGAGAGGTATCTCCCTGGTCAGAGGAGTCGCTGCCGGGATCCTGATCGATCACATCAAGATCGCTTACATCAGGCTGCTTGGGCTCACTCTGGAAAAAGGGCAGGTCCACCCGAAGCCCATCATCGGTATAAGAGATATACTTCTGTCCCCACAGCAGGAACGCCACTGCCAGCACAACCAGGATTGCCAGCACAAGGGCGATCCATTTCAGCCAAAAGCTGGCCGATTTACGCCCGCGATAGGAATGATAATCAAATTGAGACCGCCGCACGGCACTGCCTCCTTCCACATTCTGTTGTCGGGACCAAGCCCGATGCTGTAATTACGATGTGAATATTATAGCAACCTTTTTATTCCATGACAACCGGACAATTCTCATGATTTTCTTAAGTTTTTTCGCTCTTTTTCCCCATTCTCCCAAAATGTCCTCTTTTTTCAAATCACCATTCCGCCATCCACTGCCAGCACCTGTCCGGTAATGAAGTCGGCTGCGGCACTGGCCAGGAAGAAGACTCCCTCCGCTACATCCTCCGGCCGGCCGATCCGCCCCAGCGGAGTCTCTTCTGCCAGAGCCTGCATATCCTGGGACGAGAGGCGGGCGTTCATATCGGTATCGATCACACCCGGCGCCACACAGTTGACCCGAATATGAGAGGGGCCAAGTTCCTTGGCCATGGCTCGGGTCAGGCCGATCACTCCTGCCTTGGCAGCGGAATATGCCGCCTCACAGGAGCCGCCGGTAAGGCCCCACATAGACGATATGGTGACAATGCTTCCCTTCTGACGGCGCACCATCCCGGGGATGGCCGCACGCATGGTATACACCACGCCATCCAGATTGGTCCCGGCAGTCCAGCGCCACTGCTCATCGGTCAAGTCGGTCAGCAGAGCCTGGACTCCGGCCACCCCGGCGTTACAAACCAGTGCATCCAGAGCTCCAAACGCCCGCTGGGCCTCTTCCACCAGCGCCGCGGCCTGCTGGGACTGGGACACATCCCCCTGCAGCGCTGCGGCCCGGACGCCCAGCTTCTCCAATTCCTCTACCAGCTCCAGGGCCTGCTGCCTGGAACGGCAGTAATTGACTCCTACATTCCAGCCCGCCTGAGCAAACCGCCGGGCGCAGGCCGCACCAATTCCCCGGGACGCTCCGGTGATCAGCACAGCCGGCCTTCTCTCCTGCTCCATACATCCAGCTCCTTTTCCTTTTCTGCCCACATTTTAATCATTTTACCCCTGCCATGCAACCCTTTTCTGCCGATTCCGCTCTTTCTCCCGCTGTATATATATTTCATAAAGATTTTACATTTCCTCCTTGCTTTTTTCCGCCCGCCATCTATAATATTCTCGATTGAACTAAATTTTTTCGGGCTTTTTTCCCGTTTTATCTCTTTCTTCGAGGTATGTATCCTATGAATCACCTTCTGTTTCTCTATAATCCCACCTCCGGCAAGGGAGGCGCGGCAGGCCACCTGTCCCCCATCCTGGACACCCTCACCAAAGAGGGCTGGCTGGTCACTGCCTACCCCACCCAGCAGCCCGGAGACGCCACCCGTATCGTCCGGGAACTGGGCTCTCAGTTTGACCGGGTCGTCTGCTGCGGAGGCGACGGCACCCTGAGTGAAACGGCCGCCGGGCTGATGGCGCTGGAGTCCCCGCCCGTTCTGGGCTATATTCCTGCCGGCTCCACCAACGACTGCGCCACCACCCTCCATATTCCTCGGGTCTATAAAAAGGCAGCCGCCCTGGCCGGCAGCGATATCCCGCCTCTGGCCTGGGACATCGGCACCTTGAACGAGCGCCCCTTTGTCTATGTTGCCGCCTTCGGCGCCTTTACTGAGGTGGCCTATGATACGCCCCAGGATCTGAAAAACACGTTCGGACATCTGGCCTATGTCATGGCAGGCATCGCCTCCATCCCCTCCATCGCCCCCTACCATATCAAGGTGGAGTATGACGGCAACACCCTGGAGGACGACTTCTTCTACGGCATGGTGTGCAACACCTATTCCGTGGGCGGCATGAAAAACCTGCCCACCGACCGGGTGGAGTTGGACGACGGACTTTTCGAGGTCATTCTGGTGAAAAAGCCGGTGAACATTTTCGAAGTGGGTGCCGCGCTTCAGTCTCTGCTGGGGCAGGCTCCTGCCACCACCGGCAGCGCTTTGATCTCCTTCCACGCCTCAGACCTGAAATTCACCTGCGATAAGCCCATCCCCTGGACCATCGACGGGGAATACGGGGGCAGCCAGGAGGTCAACGTGGTACGCAACCACCGCCAGGCCCTTCACATCATTCAGGGTCCGTCCCACGACAAGGCGGTCAACGAATAAGGTTTTCTTCTCAAAGACGGCGGACATCCCGCCGTCTTTTTTTGCCTGCTCTGTGCCGTTGTGTTATAATAAGAACATCTTGAACCACTCAGGAGGCCCATATGGCTCATATCATAGAAATCAGCGACCTCTCCGCCCCGGAGCTGGCCCCCTATACCCAGCTCACCCACGCCCAGCTGCGCAGTCAGCGGGATCCTGAGAAAGGGATCTTCATCGCTGAGAGCGGCAAGGTCATCTCCTGTGCCCTCAAAGCAGGCTGCCAGCCTCTCTCCTGCTTGACAGAATCCAAACACCTCCCCGCACTGACACAGCTCCTCCCCCCTCCGTGGGACAACATTCCCATCTATACCGCCCCGCGGGATGTATTGGCCCGTCTGACCGGCTATGAGCTGACCCGGGGAATTTTATGCGCCATGCGCCGTCCTCCCCTTCCCAGCCCCGAGGAGATCTGCCGCCGTGCCCGGCGGCTGGTGGTATTGGAGAACATTACCGACTCCACCAACATCGGCGCTATCTTTCGCTCTGCCGCCGCTCTGGGGATGGACGGAGTACTGGTTTCTTCTTCCTGCTGCGACCCCCTCTATCGCCGCTCGGTGCGGGTGAGCATGGGCACTGTCTTTCAGATCCCCTGGACCTGGCTGCATGGGGATGCCTTTCAGTGGCCCCAGCCCGGGATCGCCACCCTGCGCTCCCTGGGCTTTTCCACCGCAGCCATGGCGCTGACGGACAACTCCATCTCCATTGAAGACACGGCCCTGGCCAATGCGGAAAAGCTGGCCATCGTGCTGGGCTCAGAAGGAAACGGCCTATGTGAGGGAACCATTGCCCACTGTGACTACACCGCCCGGATCCCTATGTACCACGGCGTGGATTCCCTCAATGTGGCCGCTGCCGGAGCGGTCATCTTCTGGCAGCTGCGTGCCAGAGAGAAAAACTAAATGGACAACAAAAATGCCCGCGGCGTCTGCCGCGGGCATTTTCTGTGCTTACTTATTCTTCTGGGCTTCCAGATAGTCGTTGAGCTCGGTGTTCAGGATATCGGTGATAAACATATGGCCGGGGGCGTGGGTAATGACAATGGGGGGCTTGGCATTCTCCACCGCCGCCTGGGGAGTGACACCGCAGGGCCAGAACACAGGCACCTCGCCCTCCCGGATCTCCACAGGATCACCGTAGTCAGGCTTCATCACGTCCTTGACACCCACCTTCTCCGGATCACCGATCTGGACAGGAGCGCCGTGGACGTTGGGCATCTTCACGGTGATGTCGTAGGCCTTCTGGGCCTGCTCGGGAGTCATGGGACGCATGGAGCACACCATGGGTCCTTCAAAGGGACCAGCCTTGACGGTCTGGATGTTGGTCTTGAACATGGGCACGTTGCAGCCCTGCTCAATGTGGCGCACGGGAATTCCGGCAGCCATCAGCGCCTCCTCAAAGGAGAAGGAACAGCCGATGAGGAATCCCACATAGCCCTCTTTCCAATACTCGGAGGCATCGGTGATTTCCTTGGTAAACACACCGTTTTCATAGATGCGGTAGCGGGGGATATCGGAGCAGATGTTGCCTCCCTCGCCCATGGCGTGGGTCTCGGGAGTACCCTTGATGATCTCCAGCACCGGACAGGGGAAGGGGTTCTTCTTGGTAAACTCCTCAAAGTCGGCGGCGTACTCCGGAGGGAGGATCACCAGATTGGCCTGGGCATAGCCCCGGCACATACCGGCAGTGGGGAAGTCGATGACGCCCTGGCGGATCAGGCCGCGGACCTCAGCGGGGGACTTGTCGATATAGGGGGTAATATCAAAAGCCATGGGAACTCCTCCTTATTTACAGGTATCAGCCGTCCAGAGCGTGACGCAGGGTCTTCAGAGCAGCCCGCTGGTTGAGCAGAGCATCCTGGGCCTTGCCGATGGATACCTTTTCAAATTTTACCTTGTCGCCTGCCTTCAGCTGGCCCAGCAGCCGGAAGTCGGCAGAGATGACATTGGCGATCTTGGTGTAGCCGCCGGTGGTCTGACGGTCGCCCAGCATGATGATGGGCTTGCCCTCAGAGGGAACCTGGATGGCACCGAAGGCGATGCCGTCGGAAATAATGTTGCCGTCGGTGACGTGCTGGATGACGGGACCATCCAGACGGCAGCCCATGCGGTCAAACTCGTTGGTCACCGAGTAGGTCTCGCTCAGGAAGGTTTCCAGCCCCTGCTGGGTAAAGGCGTCGTCCTGAGGCCCCATCACCACCCGCAGGGTGTACACCGGGCGGGGGATAAACTCGGGGCTCATGCAGCGGATATTCAGGTTCTTGGGTACACCGGGAGCCCGGAAGCCGATCACGTCGTCCTTCTGGAGCTTGCGGCCCTGATATCCGCCGATCTTGGCCTTCATGTAAGTAGAGCGGCTGCCCATCACCTCAGGGATATCCAATCCGCCGGTGAAGGCGATAAAGCAGCGGCAGCCCGTCTTAGGGGCCTGGAACCGCAGCACCTGACCGGCCTGAACGGTGACCGCCCGGTAGGTGGGCATGGGCTGACCGTCCAGGGTAGGCATCAGATCGCCGCCGGTGATGGCGATGGTCTCCGCCTGGTTAAAGAGGAGCTGGGGGCCCATCATGGTGCACTCCAGCACCGCCTCATCCTCGGGGTTACCCACCAGGATGTTGGCAATGGCGGCAGAGCGGGGGTCCATGACGCCGGACACCGACACGCCAAACTGCTGATAACCCACACGGCCCATATCCTGTACCGTGGTCAGCAGACCGGGGTTCAATACGGTAATGCTCATTTCGCCCCCTCCTTTCTGGGATGACGCTTGCACACATAGGTGCCGGCGGCCTCCTGGGCGGCGATCTCGTCAAACTCCGCCTTGGTAATGGAATAGAACTTGATATACTCGCCGGCCTTAGGCAGGATGGGCTCGGCCCGGTCGGGATCGTACATCCGCACCGGAGTCAGACCAATGAGCTGCCAGCCGCCCGGGGAGTCGATGGGATACACGCCGGTCTGAGAGCCGGCAATGCCCACGGAGCCGGCGGGAATCTTCACCCGGGGCTGCTTGAGGCGGGGGGTTGCGATGGACTCGTCCATGCCGCCCAGATAGGTAAAGCCGGGGGTGAAGCCCAGCATATAGATGAGGTACTCGGTGGAAGTGTGGATCTTGATGACCTCCTCCAGTGTCTTGCCTGCGTGCTCGGCCACAAAGTCCAGGTCAGGACCGGCCTCGCCGCCGTAGAGCACGGGGATCTCCAGCACATCGCTGGGGGGGATTTCGATCTTGTCCAGCTGACCCAGCAGTCCCTTCATGCGCTTCACCAGAGGCTCATAGCGGATGACACTGGGATCATAGTGGACCATAAGAGAGCGGTAGGTAGGTACCGTCTCCACGATGCCGGGGATCTTACTGTTCTCCAAGGCGATGTTGAAGGCACGGATCTTAGCATTGATTTCGGTGCTGATCTCGTTGCCGAACTCCACCGATAGGGAGGTATCCCCGGTCAGTAAAAATCTTACGTCTGCCATTGCAGGGCTCCTTTCTGTATGATTGGCACGCCCGCAAGGCGGGCGTGCCAAGTCGTCAGGTTCCAATTAGCCGAACAGGGCCATGATGCCGGGAACAGCCTTAATGCCGGAGTACAGAGCGATCACAACCACGATGGCGCCCAGAATGGTCAGCCACATGGGGTGCTTGTACTCGTTGCCCACGATGCTGGCCTTGTGGCCGGCAAAGAGCATCACGCCCAGGGTCACAGGCAGGATCAGACCGTTGAAGGCGCCGGCGATGATGAGCAGAGCGGCGGCGTTGCCCAGGATGACCATCATCAGAGTGGAGAAGGCGATGAAGCCAACCACGAACTGACGTTCATACTTGGCAATGAAGGGGTGCAGGGTCTTCAGGAAGGACACGGAGGTGTAGGCCGCGCCCACCACGGAGGAGACGCCGGCGGAGAACAGGCACAGGCCGAACAGCCGGTAGCCCAGGTCGCCGGCAGCCAGACGGAAGGCCTCAGCAGCGGGGTTGCCGCCGTTGGTAGCCGCATCGGTGATGATCTTGGCGTTTTCAGCGATCCACTGGGTGCCGCTCATGCAGGTGCCCAGCACAGCCAGGAACAGCAGGATACGCACGGCGCCGGAGGTGCCGCAGCCCTGCAGGACGCTCTTGCGCACATGGCCGATGTTCTCAGGACCGGAGATGCCGGCGTCCAGCAGACGGTGAGCGCCGGAGAAGGCGATGTAGCCGCCGCAGGAGCCTCCCAGCAGGGTGGTCAGAGCGGTGAACATCTTGGTCTCAGGATCCATCAGGTAGTTGAAGTTTACCAGGCCCTTGCCAACCTCACCCAGAGGGGGCTCGGAGATGATGGCAACCACCAGAACGGTAACCAGAATAACAGCAGCCAGGATGGTGGCCACCTTGTCCATGATGGTCTTGGCGTTCTTGTTGATGAAGATAATGATACCCAGGCAGCCGGCCACCACAGCGCCGACCTTCTGGTCCAGACCGATCATGGCGTTGAAGCCCAGGGCCACGCCGCCCACGTTGCCTACGTTAAAGGCCAGACCGCCGATGGCAACCAGGATGGCGATGATGACGCCCAGACCAGGCAGCAGCTTGTTCGCCACATCCTGAGCGCGCATCTTGGAGACGGTAACCACAGACCAGATGTTCATCTGGGCGGTCATATCCATGACGATGGCCAGCACGATAACCAGAGCCAGAGCCGCACCGTGCTGGGCGGTGAAGGTAGAGGTCTGAGTCAGGAAGCCGGGACCGATGGCCGAGGTAGCCATCAGGAAGGCGGCGCCGAACAGAACAGACCGGCTGGGTTTTGCGGCGGCAGTGTTGGGTTGATTACTCATAACATTGACCTCCTAAATCGTTTTGGGAGTCTCCTCTCCTATACAAAGCGGATCACACAATATCCGCAATGGGAGCGATGGTCACGCCCTCAGCTTCCAGCTTGGCGCGGATGTTCTTGACAAACTCTACTGCGGAGGGGTTGTCGCCGTGGACGCAGATGGAGTGGGCGTCGATGGAGACCTCCTCGCCGGTGATGGCGGTAACCTTGCCCTCGGTGACCATGCGGATGGTACGGGCAATGGCCTCGTCCTTGTCGTGGATCACAGCGCCGGGCTTGCTGCGGGGCACCAGGGAGCCGTCGGCCTGATAGGCACGGTCAGCAAAGACCTCGCTGGCCACCCGCAGACCAACCTGCTTGCCGGCCTCCAGCATCTTGCTGCCCGCCAGACCCAGCAGGATTACGTCCTTGTCCACGCTGTAGATGCCCTCAGCAATGGCCATGGCCAGATCCATGTCCTTGCCGGCCATGTTGTACAGGGAGCCGTGGGGCTTGCAGTGCTGCAGCTTCACGCCGTGGGCGGCAGTGAAAGCCATCAGAGCGCCCAGCTGATACTGGATGTAAGCCTTGACCTCCTTGGGGGAGCACACCATGTTCCGGCGGCCAAAGCCCATCAGGTCAGGATAGCCGGGATGCGCACCTACCGCTACACCGGCAGCCTTGGCGGCGGCCACAGTCTTGTCCATCACCAGGGGGTCGCCGGCGTGATAGCCGCAGGCCACGTTGGCAGAGGACACATGCTGGATAACCTGCTCATCCAGACCGATGGTGTATGCGCCAAAGCTCTCGCCCAGGTCGCTGTTCAGATCTACCTTACACATAAATAAACCTCCTTGAAGTTTCATTCCAGTTAATTATAATAATGCAAGCTGCGTGCCAACTTTGATTCTTTTTTGCATTTTTCTTTAATAAGTAAAATTCTTCCGCTTTTTCTTTCCATTTTAAAACTTTTTCTTTGTATTTTTCTTCCTGTTCCCCCTGATTCGTTCTCAAAAAGCAGCGGGAGAGTGTGCAAATTTGCACACTCTCCCGTTCATTTCTGCACATTGTTCTCTTTCGCACTCTCATTGCCCTGCTCCAAACGGCGCTTGAGGGTAAAGCGGGTACATCCCAGCAGCTGAGCTGCACGGCTGCTGTTTCCGCCCGCCAGCTCCATGGCCCGGTCAATGTAGGTGCGCTCAAAGGCGTCCACCTCTTTTTTCAGATCGATGCTGCCCTGCTTCAGATCTTTCATGGGGTAGCTCAGGCCGCTGTCTCCCTTCCGTTCCTCCCGACGGGGCTCCAGACCGGTCTCTTCGCCGGTAAGAAGCTCTCCCCGGCTGAACAGCACGCACCGCTCCATCACGTTACGCAGCTCCCGCACATTGCCCTTCCAGTAGTACCCCTCCATCTCCTGCAAAAAGGCAGGGTCGATGTCCTTGAGGTGCTTGTTGAATTTCCGGTTGAAGTGCTCCAGGTAGAACCGGGCCAACACCGGAATATCCTCCCGCCGCTCCCGCAGGGGGGGAATACGGATCTGCATCACGTTCAGGCGATAGAACAGGTCCTCCCGGAAGGTCCCCTTCTCCACTTCTTCCTCCAGATCCCGGTTGGTGGCGGCAATGATACGCACATTGACTTCGATATCCCGCAGGCCGCCTACCCGCTTAAAGCGCCGGTCCTCCAGGAAGGTAAGCAGCTTGGCCTGCATGGACAAAGGCAGTTCACCGATCTCATCCAGGAACACGGTACCTCCGTCGGCCAGCTCCATCAGGCCCTTTTTCGCCTTGTTGGCGCCGGTGAAGGCACCCTTCTCATAGCCGAAGAGTTCCGACTCCAGCAAAGTCTCGGGGATAGCGCCGCAGTTTATTTTGACCAGCGGCGTATCCCGGCGGGGACTGCTGTCATGGATGGCATTGACCACCACGCCTTTACCTGTTCCTGTCTCGCCGCAGATAAGCAGATCCACGTTGTCATTCTGGGCCAGAATGTCCACATTGCGGCAGATCCGCTGGATGGCCTGGCTCTCTCCCACAATCTGCCGGGGACGCTGGCGCATCAGTTCCAGGCTGCGCCGCCGCTTGAGCTGATCCAGGTTGCGGCGGATGATCAGGTCCACCTCTTCCAGATCAAAAGGCTTTTGAATGTAGTGGCAGGCCCCCCGCTTCATGGCCTCTACTGCCTGGGACACAGAGCCGTAAGCGGTGATCATGATGATCTGGATGTCCTCATCCACCTTTTTAAAATCCTCGATGTGGTCCAGTCCCAGCTCCTGGCCCAGACGGTTATCCAGCAGTACCACATCAGGCCGGAACGTCTCCGCCAGCTCCGTTCCTTCCCGGATACTCTCGGCGGTACGTACATGGTAGCCCAGATCGGACAAGCCGCTCTCCAACGACATACGGATCAGAAACTCGTCGTCTACTACTAATACCTTCGCCCTCATGCTTCTCCTCCTTTGCCGGGAAAGGCAATCCGTGCCCGGGTACCTTCCCCACGCCCGCTCTCCATGGAGAGCTGTCCTCCGTTTTCTCCCAGGAGCCGCCGCACAATGGACAGGCCCAGACCGCCGGTCCCAGCTCCGTGCAGCACCTGCTCCAATTTTTCCGGTCCCATACCTACGCCGGTATCGGTCACCGTCAGGCACACACCCTCCGTCTCCTTTTCCGCCCGGATCTCCAGCTGCCCGCCGTCCGGCATGGCCTTTACCGCGTTGTTAATCAGGTTGATCAGTACCTGGCGCAGTTCCCCCTCGTCTGCGTACAGCCACAGGCTGCCCTCCACCTGGGCGGTAAAGGCGATGCCCTTATTTTCCGCCACCTTAAAGTACAGAAGCTGCAGCTCATCAAACAGCGCGTTGAGGCTTACCGTGGTCTTTTGGCTCTCCCGCCGTCGGGACAGGTTCAGAAGGTTCTCAATGAGCAGGTTGACCCGGTCTACCTCCCGCACCATGCCCTCACACAGCTTCTGATCCCGCTCCTGGGTCAGCTTGCGGCTGACCACCTGGATGCCTGCCCGAATACCCGCCAGAGGGTTGCGGATCTCATGGGCCACATCGGCGGCCAGCTTGCCGGTGTAGGCCAGCTTTTCCTCCTCGCTGGAGCGCTCCTCCATTCTCTTTTTATAAGTAACGTCGTCGATGGTACACAGCACGCCCCACCGGGAGCCGTCCGGCTCCCGCAGCTGCCATACGCCGAATTCGTAATCCCGGCTTTTTCCCGTGGGCTCCGTCAGATGGGCAGGATCGGGCAGCACGTCCTCCCGGCGCATGATCTGCCCCAGCAGCATCTCCAGGGTACGGCCCTGCTCGTCCCGCTCCTCCTGTCGTCCCAACATGGCCGAGGCGCTGGCATTGACACAGAAGGCCTTTCCTTCCTGGTCGTAAGCCACCACGCCGAAGGGCAGGTTTTCCACGATACTCTCATTCAGAGTTTTGACCCGAATCAGTTCTCCGGTATAGGTTCGGATGCTCTCCATCATCCGGGCAAAGGCCCGGGCCAGCTGGCCCACCTCGTCCGCCTTGCCAAGATACTCCTCCATATCCAGCTCTTCTTGTTCCGGACTCTCGCTGACGCTCTGGCAGACCTCACTGAGACGGCGGATGGGGTCAGAGATGTTGTGAGCAATGAGTACGCTGGCCTGGACAATGATCACCAGCATGGCTACCGCCGCCAGGATCATATATTTCTGCTCCTCGATGAACCGCTCCTGCAGGGCACTTTTATCCAGGCGGTATGAGATCTCCCAGCCCAGTTGGGGATCGATGGCCTGGGCCAGTACCTCCAGGTCCTCAGCATCCACACCGGGCTTTCCCAGCAGAAGTTCTCCCTGCTCATCATAGATAAACAGGCTATCTCCCGTGTAGTGATTGCGGTACTTAGCCAGCAGCTTTTTCGGGTCCTGGCGGTAATCCTCCAGTTCCAAATCGGCCTGGATATACCCGATCAGGGTACTGGCATTCTCCCGCTCAACGGCTACCTTGACCCGGTATTCCGTAAAATACAAGATAGCGCAAAAGCAGATCACGGTAGCCAGACTGATGCACACAAAGGGAATCAGTATCTTGTTTTCAATATCCATTCTGGGCCGCCGTATCTTCATCGTGCCCCCTCCTTTCTGCGGTCCAGCAGCGAGACCACTGCCATGGCCGCCGTGGAGATGAACACCCCCGGCAGGGCGGGATGGATTCCGAGACGGCCGGCATAGTAGAGCGGATAGAGCACCAGAATCGCAGCCGCTCCCACCAAAATGCAGGCCCATACACCCCGCTTGGTGACCCAGCGGCAAAGGAGGGTGCCATACATGGACGGGAAGAGCAGAATACTCACCGCTCCCCACACATCTCCCCCGTAGGACAGGGTGAAATCCGGGGGATTGAGGGCCATCAGCATAGAGATGGTCCCGCCTCCAAAAACCGCCAAACGCCCCAGCGTAAGCACGCGCTGCTCTGAAATGGGTCTGGGCGCGGCAGTGCGCACCACATCATAAGAAAAAGAGGACGCGATAAGCAGCAGCTGAGAGTTGGCCGTAGACACACAGGCTCCGATAATAGCAAAGAGGAAAAATCCGCTCCAGCCGGTGTACAGCTCTTGGTTGAGCAGTCGGATGATCACCTCATCCGAGGACTTCACATAGGGCAGCGTAGGTACCAGAACCCGCATTCCCAGTCCGACATGTACCAAGGTAAAGTACAGTACCGCCAGCAAAATCAGCGCACCCAGCACCGTCCACCGGGCGGTTTTCTCATTTTTGGCGCACAGCATGCGGATGGTATACTGGGGGTTGGCCGCTACCCCAAGTCCCCAGCCCCAGAACATAGACAGACTGATCAGAGGGGTATAGCGGCTGTTGAACAGGGAGAGCAGTTCTCCCGTCTGGGTGGGATATTCCACCCCGGGATGTGCATAGCCGGAAATCTGCTTTGCCTGGCTGTATAGCTCACCCAGGCCTCCCACTCGGCTTACAATGGTAAAAAACAGAATAAACATTCCAATGCTGAGCAGCGTAAGATTAAACGCATCCGTCCGCACCACCGAGCGGTATCCGCCGAAGGTGGTGTAGAGGATAAACAGATAGACCATCAGCACTGCGGCGGGATAGGGGATATCAAACAGGGTGGAGGCCACCATGCCAAAGCCCTTATACTGGGTGACCAGGTAAAACACATAGACGGTAATAAAAATGATACCGTAGGCCATCTGCAGCCCGGGGGACTGGTAGCGCTTGCGGAAGATTTCCGGAATGGTGATGGCGTCCCAGGCATACAGGCGTCGGCTCACCGCCGCCAGCAGAAGTCCCCCTAAAAACCAGGGCACCACCGAATAAAACAGCACTGCCAAGCCGTCTTCATACACTCCGCCGGTCAGGCTGAGAATGGTGATGGCGGACAGCCAGGTCCCCGCAAAGGTACAGATACAAAGAGGAAGGCTTACCTTCCGGTCACAAGTAAAATAGCTGCCTACCGTCCGGTTGTCCCGCAGGCTGCTCTTTCCAATGAGCAGCAGGGCCACGGAGTAGACGCAGAAATAAATGAGGTAGAGTACAGTCTTGTTCACAGGGTTTCTCCCTTCCCTTGGCTTTCCAAACATTCTACCACATTTTTCGTCCCAATGGAATGAAAAAAGAGGCCGCTTCCGCGGCCTCTTTTTTATCTGCGCCAGGGTCCGGCCCAGGCCAATCCCTTGCCTCTGATTTCAAATTTTCCCGTTTCATCGGTATAAAACCGGCGGTAGAACAGCGCCTGGATCACCAGCCACAGTCCGCCGTACAGTACGAACAGAAAGGCCCACCGGGGCATGATACGGCTTGCCGCCTCCAAGGGGGTGCCGATTCCTCCGGCTGTGTAGCAGTAGTCCCACCCAAACAGGCGGTTACATACCAGACTCACCCCTACCAGTACGCCCACCGGAACAAAACAGAGCACCCGGTCGCCGGGCTGGGGGCGGTACACGTCACCGGCCCACAGCAGCACCGCTGCCGCAATCATCAAAATGTGATAAATCAGGCTGCGTACCGGAACAAAGTGGAAAAACGGATAGTGGTTGAGGTATACATTGAATACCAGTCCCAGCACGCCCCCCATGACTCCTATGGTGCACACATTGGCCGCCGCCATCTGCCGCAGCTTCTCCCGGCGGGAGAAGACCGCCAGAGGCAGCATCATCCAAAACAGGGAACACAGGTAAAGGGGCAGGGTGGTCGAGGGCTGGATATGACCAAACTGCCGCATTTCCCACACCCAGTACACCGGGTCAAACAGCAGCGCAAGCACCGCGCACACCTTCAGCCAGCCCTGTACCCGTTCTCTCCCAGCCCGACGGGCCACAGTAATCAGAAAGCAGACCAGCACGCCGGTCGATATCAGCACCAAAATATGAGGCAGGCGAAACATAACATCTGTCCTTTCTCTTTTTTTCTATCCTATCGCCTCCCCCTATAAATTCCCCCTGGATTTTCTTAAGATTTACTAAGAACAAGAAAATTTTTAAGCCCGCGCTTTCCGCAGGCCTTTGAGTTTGTTATAATGGCCTTAAACGCATATAAAAAGGAGGCCGTCCAAGATGAACCCTTTGATTCTGATCGCAGAGGACGACGCAGATATTCGAGGCCTGCTCAAGCTCTACCTGGAGGGCGAAGGCTTTCGGGTGCTGGAGGCAGACAACGGCGCACGGGCTCTGGATCTGGCCCGGGCACAGGCCCCGGATATGGCCATTCTGGATATCATGATGCCCCAGCTCAACGGCTTTGAGCTCACCCGCGCCCTGCGCAAGTTCAGCGATATTCCCATTCTCATCCTCTCCGCGAAAAGCCAGGACAACGACAAGATCCTGGGCCTGAATCTGGGGGCGGACGACTATATCACCAAGCCCTTTAACCCTGTGGAAATCGTGGCCCGGGTCAAGGCCCAGCTGCGCCGCGCCTTCCGCAGCGGGAGCGATATCCTCACCGTGCGGGAATTGACCCTGGATACCACCACCTTCCAGCTGACCAAAAACGGCAAGCAGATTCTCCTTACTCCCATGGAGTATAAGATTCTGGCCCTGCTCATGCGCTCTCCCGGCCGCATTTACACCAAGATCCAGCTCTATGAAGGGGCCATCGGAAACTACTTTGAGGGCGATGACAACACTATGATGGTGCATATCTCCAAGCTGCGGGACAAAATCGAGGATGATCCCAAGAGTCCCCGCTACATCATCACCGTGAGAGGATTGGGGTATAAGCTTGAAAAATAACAAGCGTTCCGGAAGTCTGTTCCGGCTGCTGGCCAGAAGCTACCTGCTTTTCACTCTGACTCTGCTGATGATTGCCGGAGGGATTTTTTCTCTCTGGAATCATTACCTCAATTCCAGCTATGTGCCGTCGGACTGGATAGCTATGCTGAGCGACCCCGCCCTGACAGAGGGAAAGTACGACAGCTTGCGGCACTATCTGAGCAACAGCGGAGATTCCTTCGGCGTTTATGACAGCAACGGAAAACTGGTCTACGCCTCCACAGAAGATTTTGACTCCTCCTATACCCAGCAGGAGCTCTCCTGCATCCCCCAATACGGCAGCAATGTTCTGATCGACTCCTACGATCTGAGCCAACACAAGAGCAATGTTAGTTATTTACTTATCAAACACACCTTTCAAAACGATACTGGTGAAGAATCTGTGGCTCTGATGGCGCTGAATCAAAATTATCAGGTTATCTTCGGCGGATTACAGGACGGAAAAACCAGTTATACCCCCCGGGAATATCAACTGCTTACCGGTTCCCGATATCCTAACAGTTTTCTTCAGTGCACCTCCTTTGAAAACAGCCAGGGTCAGACTATGACCCTGCTTCTGCGGGAGGCTCTCTGGAATGAGACTGATTATCTCAGACACTACAACCAGTCCCGAGTCATTTGGCTTTTGTTCCTGCCTTTGTTCCTGGCCGATGCAGGACTGTTCATCTGGTGGCTGAGTCGGAAAATCGGCCGTCCTCTGCGCAAGCTCAACGACGCGGTGATCTCCCAGTCGGAGGGCCGCCTTGTACGGGTTGGCGAGTGCGGAGGTACTTTGGAAATCCGCCGCATTGGAGAGAGCTTTGACCGTTTCTCCGACCGACTGGCGGAGAGTGAGCGCCAGCGCCGGATTCTGGACGAGGGACGTCAGAAGCTGATTGCCGATATCTCCCACGACCTGAAAACCCCCATCACTGTCATTGCCGGCTACATCGACGCCATCTGCGATGGCAAGGTTCCGCCCGAGGAGCAGACCCGCTACCTGCGGGCCATCCAGAGCAAGGTGGAGGCTCTCACCGAGCTGGTCAACGCCTTCCATGAGTACAGCAAGGTAGAGCATCCGGAGTTCATCCTCCACCCTGAGCGCACTGACCTGTGCGAATTTTTGCGGGAATATCTGGCCGTGAAGTACGAGGAGATCGATCTGGCGGGGTTCTCTCTGGAGATTGCTATCCCAGAGCGTGCCATCTTCTGCCAGCTGGATCCCCTCCAGTTCCGCCGGGTACTGGACAACCTGCTCTCCAACGCTCTGCGGCATAACCGTCTGGGGACCGTGCTGTTCTTCGATGTGGATGTGGACAAATCCTTTGCCTTGGTACGGGTGGCGGACAATGGCTCCGGCATTCCTCCCGAGCGCATTCCTTATATCTTTGAGCCCTTTGTAGTGGGCAGCGACGCCCGCTCCGGCACCGGAAGCGGCCTTGGACTGGCCATCACGCGGCGCATTATGGAAAAGCATGGAGGCACCATAAGCCTCACTCCCCACCCCGCACCCGGCCGCAACACCGAATTTGTCCTGCGCCTGCCTATTGACTCACAGCTTCCCCCTCAAGAGGAATCATGATTCAAAAAGAACAAACTTTCAGCCTTGGTTGAAAGTTTGTTCTTTTCTTTACGAATTTTAACGCCGGACAAATGGGTGCTAAAGCTTGCCGGAGTATCATCCATAACAGAAAGACCTGCTAATGAAAGTCAAGTAGGAATTTCAAGATTTTAAGTCAGAAAAA
>JACXXQ010000341.1_pt1 | contig 26831 bp, 26 predicted proteins | sample 8621361 | NCBI WGS metagenome assembly JACXXQ01 (sample SAMN15503820, study PRJNA645414) | gut metagenome | isolation source: feces | host: Bos taurus | place: USA | collected 2016 | reverse complement strand
TCTTTCCTACTAAGGGCTCTTTTTTGTACTGTCCGCACAATCTGGGGCAGTTCAAGCAATTCCCGGGCAGGCCCGCTTTGTTATGGATTGATTTCCGGTTCAGGCTTCGGCCACTGCCACCAGATATTTGTAGATCTGAAGCCGGTTTTCCTCATAAAGGCCCAGGTCCTCGTAAAGCTTTTTGTAATAGGCAAACAGGCTTGCCTTGGTGGAAAGGATCATGCCCGTGTTGCGGATGCTCATCTGGGTGGAGATGATGCTCTGGGGGTTCTGCACATAATAATACACCGGCTCGGCCAGCGCATAGAAACGGGCGGCATAGCGGATGTATTCCAGATTGAACAGCAGATCCTCGCTCCAGCCCAGATCCACGTTGCACTGGATGCCATGGTTGTGCACAATGTCCCGCCGGTAGAGCTTGTTCCACATCACACCGTAGTAAAAGCTGGCGGGCTCCTTCATCAGGCCACGCGCAAAGGTGGTCTTATCGTAAAAGCCGGCATCCAGAAAGCCGTACTGCTCAATGGTCTGGTAGCTGTCCTCCTCGTTTTTGGAAAAGAGGGGCTTGTGGGTTTCCACCCGGTAATAGGGGGCGATCACCAGATCAGCGGTGTTCTGCTCCGCCTTTTCCACCAGCAGACGGGTGGCGTCCGGGGCAAGGTAATCGTCGCTGTCCACAAACTGCAGATATTTTCCGGTGGCCATCGAGATGGCCAGATTCCGGGTGGCGGACACACCGCTGTTGTCCTTATCAATGAGCAGGATGCGCTTGTCTGCCCGGGCGTACACATCCGCCACCTGCAGGCTCACATCGCTGCTGCCGTCGTTCACCAGAATAATCTCCAGATTCGGATAGCTCTGTCTGCGGATGCTTTCCACACAGCGGGCAATGTGCAGCTTTGCGTTATAAACCGGCACGATCACACTGACCAGCGGCTGCTCCATCCCTGATTCCTCCTTCGATTCCGTTTGATCCTCTACATTTCAGTGTAGTGCATCCGGCGGCGAAAATCAACCGGATTCCCTTTCCTTTTCTGCAGTTTTTGAGAAGGGTTTGTATTTTTGGTCATCAGCCGGTATAATAGCAGAAAAAGCCCTGCCCAGGCACGGGCGATTTTGCCCCAAAGGAGTGACCATTTTATGATGACCGAGACCATGCAGGCCCTGCGGGATCTGCAAAAGAAGCTGTACGCCTTTCAGTTCGCGCTGAATGTGATCGACTTCGACGCCCAGACCGTGGCCCCCAGCGAAAGCTACCCCGGCCGGGGCGAGGCGCTGGAGGTGCTGAGCGGCATCAAATACAGCCTGATCGCCGACCCCAGCCTGCCCGCGCTGCTGGAAAAGGCCCGCAGCGAGGAGCGCACCGAGCAGGAGGCCGCCGAGGTGGCCGAGCTGCAGCGGATGTACGACGAGACCAGCAAGATTCCCGCCCAGGAATACGCCGCCTTCGTGAAGCTGACCACCGCCGCGGTGAACGCCTGGGAGAAGGCCAAGGCCGCCAGTGATTTTTCGCTGTTCGCCCCCTATCTGGAGCAGATCGTGGCCTACCGCCGCCGCACCGCCGCCTACTTCGATGCCAATAAGGCCCCCTATGACGTGTGGCTGGATCAGTACGAGAAGGGCCTGTCCATGGCCCAGTGCGACGCCTTCTTCGACCAGCTGAAAGCGGTGATCCAGCCGCTGGTGAAGGAGATCGGCCAGCTGGGCGCAAAGATTCCCTGCGATTTTCTGAAGGGCATCTGGCCCATCGAGGCCCAGAAGATGCTCTCCGCCGCGGTGATGAAGCTGATGGGTATCGACGAAAGCCACTGCGTGCTCAGCGAGAGCGAGCACCCCTTCACCACCGAGTTCTACAAGGGCGACGTGCGCATCACCACCCACTACCACGAGGACGACATGGCCAGCAACCTGTACTCGGTGATCCACGAGGGCGGCCATGCTCTGTATGAGCTGCACATGGCCGACCGGCTGCAATACACCTGCCTGTCCGGCGGCGCGTCCATGGGCCTGCACGAGAGCCAGAGCCGCCTGTGCGAAAACTATCTGGGCCGGAGCCTGGGCTTCATCAGGAGCCTGTGGCCCACCCTCACCGAGCTGTTCCCCGCCCAGCTGGCGGGCGTGACCCCCGAGGCCTTCTACAAGGCGGTGAACCAGTGCCAGCCCAGCCTGATCCGCACCGAGGCGGACGAGGTGACCTACTGCCTGCATGTGATGGTGCGCTACGAGCTGGAAAAGCGCCTGATGGACGGTTCGCTGGCCGTGAAGGATCTGCCTGCCGCCTGGAACGCCCAGATGAGGGAACTGCTGGGCGTGGAGGTGCCGGACGACGCCCACGGCGTTTTGCAGGACATTCACTGGGCCTGCGGCGACCTGGGCTACTTCCCCAGCTACGCGCTGGGCACCGCCTACGGCGCCCAGATGATGGCCTCCATGCGTAAAGAGCTGGACGTGGACGGCCTGCTGGAGGCGGGCAACTGGGCCCCCATCACCGGATGGCTGGAGGAGCGCATCTGGCAGTACGGCAAGGAAAAGACCCCCGCCCAGCTGCTGCAGAACGCCTGCGGCGGCGCCTTCGATCCCAAATTCTACACCGATTATCTGGTGGAAAAGTATTCCGCCATTTACCAGCTGTAAGATTGGCGAGGCCTTGCCTTTTGCCCGCGCCTTTGCTATACTGAGTAGCGGAATGAAAAACGAAAGCATGGCGGGCGGCCACCGGGTCGCCCGTCAGGTGCCTGAACCTCTCCCGGTAAGTTGCAAGCAGGGAGGGATTCAGGCACCTTTTTTGCTGTGAGGGAGGAAGCAAAAGCCTGTGAACATATTGCCCAAATTCTGCCGCTATGTGAGCGCCAATGTAATGGGAATGATCGGCCTTTCCTGCTACATTCTGGCGGATACCTTTTTCATCGCCAATGCCATCGGAGCCGACGGCCTGACCGCGCTGAACATCGCCATCCCTGTGTACAACCTGATCAACGCCGCCGGTCTGATGACCGGTGTGGGCGGCGGCACCCGATACGCCATCCTGCGGGCCCAGGGGGAAAACGAGGCCGCCAACCGGCTGTTCAGCGGCATGGTGCTGCTGGCCGCCGGGGCGGGCTGCGCTCTGCTGGCGCTGGGTGCGCTGGCCGCAGCGCCGCTGGCCGCGCTGCTGGGAGCGGACGCGGTGACCCTGCCGCTGTGCAGCGTGTATCTGCGCACCATTCTGTGCTTTGCGCCCTTCTTCCTTCTGAACAGCACCCTGCAGGCCTTTGTACGCAACGACGGTGCACCCCGGCTGGCCATGGCGGGCATGCTCACCAGCAGCCTTTCCAACGTGGTGCTGGACTGGGTGTTCATGTATCCCATGGGGATGGACATGTTCGGCGCAGCCATTGCCACCTGCATCGCCTCCATCCTGAGCCTTTGCGTGCTGGCCACCCACTTTGCCCGGCCTGCCAGCCGGCTGCGCTTTTGTGCCCGGGGTGCCGCGCTGCGCCCCGCCGCCCGGGCGCTGGGGCTGGGGGCCTCCTCCTTTGTGTGCGAGCTCTCCTCCGGCGTGGTGTTGCTGGTGTTCAACCTGCTGATTCTGCATTTCACCGGCAACGTGGGCGTGGCGGCCTACGGCATCATTGCCAATCTGGCGCTGGTGGGGCTTGCCATCTTCACCGGTGTGGCCCAGGGCATCCAGCCTTTGACCAGCCATGCCTACGGCACCGGCAACGCCGCCGAGCTGCGCCAGCTGCTGCGGCTGGCGGTGGGGCTGGTGCTGGCGCTGGCGGTGATCATTTATCTGGCGGTGAACCTGTGGCCGGACCCGCTGATCAGCGCCTTCAACCGGGATGCCGACCCTCAGCTGGCAGACATCGCCCGCGCCGGTATGCGGATCTATTTTGTGGGCTTCTTCTTCGCCGGGCCGAATCTGGTGCTGGCGGCCTATTTCAGCGCGGTGGACCGGCCCCGGCAGGGCTTCGGGGTGGCCATGATCCGCGGCCTGATCGCCCTGATTCCGCTGGCACTGGCGCTGGCGGCGGCGCTGGGCATGACCGGCGTCTGGCTGGCCTATGTGCTGGCGGAACTGTGCGGCCTTTGCGCGGCCCTCTTCTTTCTGCGCCGGGCCCGGCAGCAGAACTGATCCGCTTTTCAAGTAAACATGAAATGACAGCAAAAAAGCCGTGGAGCAGGCTGCTCCACGGCTTTTTATTTGGTTCAGTCTCTCCGGCCGATGCGCCGCTGCCGGGCCAGCCGCCACAAGGTGGCCGCCGTCAGCAGGATCAACAGCGGAGTGAAATTGAAGGAATAGCGGGCCTTGGTCTCCCAGAAGCTCAAAAAGAGCATCAGGCCAAACACGCTCACCCGGGCAAGCGTCAGGGTGCCGGGGCGGGCCCGGCGCACCGCGCCCACCGCGCCTGCCAACACCAGACCCATCAGCAGAAACTGGTACGCCTGACAGTAGTAGACCATGGGCATGTAGCCGGGCTGACCCTCCAGAATGAACCGGTGGGTCCAGTTGGATTTGAGAGGTGTGGCCAGGAATTCCTGCGCGTCATACAGCCCGTCGCCCCAGGTGATCACCGCCTTGCGGGTCATGAAGTCCAGCTGCTCCAGCGGGCCCCGGGAGGAATACTGCTCGATGATAAACTGCCGCAGCATCTGCCGCCGGTCGTCCATGGTGGGCAGATCCTTCGCGGCCTGACACACCGGGTCGTTGTAGTTGCCGTCGCCGGTGCTGCCGTAGGCAAACCAAAGCTCAATGGGGAAGCCCACCTCGTCCTCCACCGAGAAATCCAGCAGGCCGCTGTGCTGCCAGGCCCGGTAGCCTGTGTTCAATCCAATGAACACCACCACCAGCACCAGCGCCCCGGCCAGCGCCTGACGGGGCTTCTTTTCCAGAAAGAGCTGGATCACCAGCGCCACCAGAATCACTGCCACACTGCCCTTTACCGCATAGCCCACAAAGGCCGTGGCCCCCATGGCCACCAGCAGGGCAATGCGTACCGGGCGGCGTTTTTCGGCCCGGTAGTAATTCCAGCACAGCAGCACCAGCAGCCCGAAGGGCAGAGACAGGGTATCGGAATAAAAGCAGGGCGCCCACAGCACAAAGGGCAGAAAGCCCGCCGCGAGCAGAAAGGTCAGCGCCACGCCGCTGTTGTGGTGCAGAATGCGCCGGGCCAGCATACACACCAGCACCACCGCCAGCCAGATGGCCAGCACGTTCAACACAATGCCCGCGTAGATGCCGGCCTCGGTGTCCGGCGTGATTCCGAACAGCCCCACCAGCCTGTACCAGCCGGTGAGCAGCAGCGCCAGACCCAGATTGTTGTTGCAGGCCACATAATACCCGCCCCACACCTGAGGGATGCCGTCGTCCAGAAAATCCGGCAGGCTTTGCAGCACGGTGTTCATATCCATGATGGGCACCTCGGCCAGCAAAAAGCCCAGCCAGCCCAGCGCCAGACCATACAGCACCAGCACCGCACCCAGCAGCAGCCGGAACCGGCGGCGGGGCAACTGATCCAACAGCGGCAAAACGAAGCGGGCCAGCGCGAACAGCACCGCACCCAGCACCGCGCCCGCTGCCAGTGCGGCCAGCCCGTTGTGCTGCCAGCGCAGCACGCTATTCAAAAAGACCCAGCCCCAGATCAGGGCAAAACCCGCCGAAAAAATACGGGTGAGCTGTTTCTGCATTCCCATTCTCCTCTGCCGTGTGCGCCCGCACCCGGGCGGAATTTTTCTTTATTGTATCACATCACACCGGCAAAACAAAGAAAAAACCGGGAGTGTCCTTCCTGGAAGAACACTCCCGGCAGTTCCGTCTCATGACAAGGCGGGTTCAAAAGCCGCCCCGGGCCGCTTGCTAAGCCCCGGCGCGAACGTTTTGCATCATTCAGGAAACAGCGCGCAGCTGGCCCTCGCCCTCGGCTTCAAACAACTGCTGGCGAGGTACAAAGTACACAAACTCGCCGCCCCGGTAGGTGAGCACGCCCCGTTCGCCGGGCTGCAGCTGGCGGGCGATGTGGGCGGGAATGGCAAATTCCACTTCCTGGCCGCGGGCGATGAATACGCCGCGATACTGACCCTCGCCGTTGGTCAAAATCCGCTTCACAGTGGCCATCAGGCTCACTTCCCCCTTATTCGATTTCCCCTTGCCGGCCCATGCACGCAGCAGCGCGAATGCAGCACACGCCGCCAACAGGCCCGATACGATCAGCATCCACTTCATGGAATTCCCTCCTCAATATCAATTTTCATTCATCTGCCGGGCCGCTGGCTTTGAGAACCGCGTGCCGGCCGGCTTGATTGTCCGCTTGTACTTGTAAGACGATTGAGGACCGGGTTTTATTTCAACTCTTTCCAAAAAATTTTTGAAAATTCAGAAAAATTTTTAAAAACCGCATTTTGTTCGCCTTTTGCGAACACTTTCCCCCGGTAGCAGGGCGATTTCGCCCTTAAAACCCCCACTGAACCAGCAGCATGTAGCAAACCGTGCCGCCGGCAATGGAAAGAAGCATCTGCCGTTTCCACCGGTGCAGGCCGATGGTGACCAAAATCGCAATGATTTCCGGCAGGCCGTGGGAACCCGCCGTCCACTGCACGCCCTTCAGGCAGTAAATCACCAGCATGCCGAAGAGGGCCCCCGGCAGGGCCCGCCCCAGATACCGCACATAGGCCGGCCCTGACCGCCCCGGAACACCCAGAAGGGCAGAAACCGGGTGAGCATGGTGCCCAGCACACACAGGCCGATGGTAATGATCTGTTGCGTCAGGGTCATGCGTCCTCTCCTTCTTCCGCCTGCATCCGGTCAATGGGCTTTTTGAGGACCGTAAGCAAAGCCAGAATACAGCCCATGGCGGGCAGCAGGAAGGAATTCGCTCCGAAAAGCGCAAGGCACACCCCGCTGGCCCCAAGGCCAATGAGCGAGGGCAGATGGCCCTTCTCCTTGCCCCACTGCTCCAGAACGATCACCACAAACATGGCGGTCATCACGAAATCCAGGCCGGTGGTGTCGAAAGAGAGCAGCGACCCCGCAAGGCCGCCCAGCGTGGCGCCGGTTACCCAGTAGGCGTGGTTGAGCAGGGTGACCCAGAAATAGAACCAGCCCCGGTCCACGCCCTCCGGAATCTCTGCGCTGCAGTTGATGGAAAAACTCTCGTCGCACATGCCGAAGATCAGATACCAGCGTTTTGGGCCCACATCCCGGTATTTTTCCAGCATGGCAATGCCGTAGAACAGGTGGCGGGCCTGAAGCATCAGGGCCATCAGAAAGGTCTGTACCGGTGCAAAGGGCGCCAGCAGCATGCTTACCGCCACAAACTCCAGCGAGCCACCGAAGATGGTAAGCCCCATAAGCATGGGATACCAGAACGGAAAGCCGGACACATTCATATAGATACCGTAGGCCATGCCCAGAAACAGAAACCCCGCCAGAATGGGCACCGTGTGGGGAAAGGCCGCGGCAAGCGCCCTGCGGCGCATTCCCTGCTGCATTATATGTCAACTCCTTTTATCGTGTTATCAGTTTAGCATTAAAAAGCCGGATTGGCAGGCATTCCCGCAAAACATAAAAAAGGCCCCCGCACGGAGAAACCGTGCGGGGGCCTTTGTCATACCCTAAGCAGAGGAGAATTACAGCTCAGCGAAGTACTTGATGGTGCGAACCATCTGGCTGGTGTAGCTGTTCTCGTTGTCGTACCAGGACACAACCTGAACCTGATAGGTGTCGTCGTCGATCTTGGTAACCATGGTCTGGGTGGCATCAAACAGGCTGCCGTAACGGATGCCGATGATGTCGGAAGACACGATGGGATCGGTGTTGTAGCCGAAGCTCTCGGAAGAAGCAGCCTTCATGGCAGCGTTGATGCTGTCAACGGTAACGTCCTTGCCCTTCACAACGGCAACCAGGATGGTGGTGGAGCCGGTGGGAACGGGAACGCGCTGAGCAGAACCGATCAGCTTGCCGTTCAGCTCGGGGATAACCAGGCCGATGGCCTTGGCAGCGCCGGTGCTGTTGGGAACGATGTTGGCAGCGCCAGCACGAGCACGACGCAGGTCGCCCTTACGATGGGGGCCGTCCAGGATCATCTGGTCACCGGTGTAAGCATGCACGGTGGTCATGATGCCGCTCTGGATGGGGAAGGCATCGTTCAGAGCCTTGGCCATGGGAGCCAGGCAGTTGGTGGTGCAGGAAGCAGCGCTGATGATCTGGTCGTCCTTGGTCAGGGTGTTCTCGTTAACGCTGAACACGATGGTCTTCAGGTCGTTGCCAGCGGGAGCGGAGATAACAACCTTCTTGGCGCCAGCGTTGATGTGAGCCATGGCCTTGTCCTTCTTGGTGAAGAAGCCGGTGCACTCCAGAACAACGTCTACACCCAGCTCGCCCCAGGGCAGCTCAGCGGGATTGGGATTGGCGTAGATGGTGATCTTCTTGCCGTCTACGGTGATGGAGCCTTCGCCAGCCTCAACGGTGTGACCGTCGTAACGACCCTGAGCGGTGTCGTACTTCAGCAGGTGAGCCAGCATCTCGGGGCTGGTCAGGTCGTTGATAGCAACGATCTCGTAGCCCTCAGCGCCGAACATCTGACGGAAAGCCAGACGGCCAATGCGACCAAAACCATTAATTGCAACTTTAACAGCCATTGTAATATCCTCCTTAAGGTAAATGAATTACTTAGGTGTCTTTATTGTATACCAAAATTGGAAAAACTACAAGGGATTGTCAATAAATTAACACAAAAGTACAAAGATTCCCCGTGCAGCGCCTGTCCTTGGGCATTATCACGGGATATTGTTGCATCATTTGTGCAAACTAACGGATACAGGCCCGAAAAACAGGAGGGATCCTCATGGTTTTTTCAAGCGATTCACTGACCCGGGCGGCTTTTCTGCGCAGCCGGGCCGCCCTTCTCCTGAGCAGAGCAGCCGACGGACAGCGGGGCGGCTATCTTCTGCTGCACCGGGCCCGGGCTCTGGAGCTGGAGGCTGCCTTCTCGCTGCCCGCCGTCTGCTGCCTGGAGCTGAACGACTGGTGCGGCGCACTGCTGGAAGCCGCGGCTGAGGTGTGCCCTCTGCCCCCGTCATCGCTGCGCTTTTCCGGCTGGGGTGAGCCGCTGCCGGTGGCGGGCCGACCTGCGCTGCTGGAAGCGGTGATCCTGCAGGCGGTGTGCAACAGCCTTCTGTACGCCGGGCCCTGCCCCGGCATGGAGCTGCGGCTGCGGGCCGTGGGCGGACGCGCCTGCCTGTTTTATCTGGACAGCGGTCCCGGCCTTGCCGGAGACATCCGGCAAGGCTTCGGCTTTGGCGCAGCCCGGGCCTTTGCCCGGCAGGCCGGGGGAAGCTTTGCGGTGCGGGCGGGCGGGCCGGGCTTTGTGTGCGCTCTTTCACTGCCGCTGCGCTCCGACCTTCCCCCGCTGCCCGCACCCCGTGCGGCGGAGCTCTGGGAGGATCGGTTCAGCCCGCTTTATATCCATCTGGCTCCCCGGTGCATCCTGCCGGAATAAAGGCAGCCCCGCACGATTCACGCCTGCAACAATACGGTATGGCCTGAAGTTGCCCCCGCCCGGCTTTTATGGTATGCTGATTAACAGCAAAATTCGCCGCAGCGCCGCGCACAGCCGACGCCGGCACAGGGGGCCTTTTCATGAAAAAACGCATCTGCATCTTATATACCGGCGGCACCATCGGCATGATGCCCAGCGAACAGGGCTATGCGCCCAGGCCCGGCTGCTTTGCGGGGGGGCTTGCGGCCATTCCGGAGCTGACCAGCCCGGACATGCCGGACTGGGAGCTGGTGGAGATGGACCCGCTGCTGGACTCCTCCAACATCACGGTGCACGAGTGGTGCGCCATCGGCCAGGCCATTGCGGACCGGTATCATCAGTTCGACGGCTTCGTGGTGCTGCACGGCACCGATACCATGGCCTACACCGCCTCGGCCCTGAGCTTCATGCTGGAAAATCTGGACAAGCCGGTGGTGCTCACCGGCAGCCAGATCCCGCTGTGCCAGCTGCGCAGCGACGGGCGGGACAATCTGATTACCAGCCTGCTCATCGCCGCCGAGGGTGTGGTAAACGAGGTGAGCCTTTATTTCGGCGGCCAGCTGCTGCGGGGCAACCGGGCGGTGAAGAGCTCGGCGGACGGGCTGCAGGCCTTCTCCTCCCCCAATTATCCCCCGCTGGCCACCGCCGGGGTGGACATCCGCTACAACAAAAGCGCCATCGGCGCGCCCCGGGTCAACGGCCCCCTGCAGCTGGCAAAGCTGGAGAACGTTCCCATCGGCGTACTGAAGGTGTTCCCCGGCATCCAGTTCGAGCTGTTCGACTCGATTCTGACCGAAAAGCTGCAGGGCATCGTGCTGGAGACCTTTGGCGCAGGCAACATTCCGGACTACGACGGCGCACTGCTGCCCCTGATCCAGAAGGCCTTCGCCCACGGCACCATTCTCACGGTGTGCAGCCAGTGCCCCCAGGGCGCGGTGCACATTGGTACTTACGCCACCAGCAGCGGCCTGAAGGCTGCCGGCGCGGTGAGCGGGCTGGACATGACCACCGAGGCCGCCGTGGCAAAGCTGTACTACCTGTTCAGCAAGGGCTACGACCGGGACACCATCAAGCACTGGATGGAGCAGGATCTGCGTGGCGAGCTGACCAGCGCCCGCTGACCCCTCTCATATAGACACAGAACACCCCTTTGGCTCTGTGCGCCAAAGGGGTGCTTTTTGTTATGGTTCAGCCCGGGGTGCGGTGTAGCGCCAGCGGCCGGGAACCGGCTCGGCCGGGGCAGGGCGGCGAAAATGCCAGCTTCCGCCCGTTTGCCGGGGCTGCGCCCGTTTTTGTGCCTGCTGCTCCCGCTCCTCCCAGCGGGCCCGGATGAGCTGATTGACCAGAAAGATGACCAGCTGCTCCCCCAGCAGGATCAGACCCCACCGGCTTTGCAGAAACAGCATCACCTTGCCCGGATACGGCAGATGGAACACATACACGCCCAGAATGTCCTGCCGGGTGGTCTTGTAGAAATCCAGATCGCAGTGCCCTCCGGATGGGTGCGGTAGATGGTCTGGCCCAGCTCCCCGTCCCATTCGGTATGGAAAAAGCGGTGGGTCTGGATGATCTGCTGGCCGAATCGGTCGGCCCGGAAGGTGACGATCTGCTCCGGCGCAAGCTCCAGCGGAACATCCGCCGGAATCTGCCGCACCAGCACCTGCGACATGGGCGGCATGTAGGGGGCCATACTGTCGGTAAGAACGGTGTAAAACCGGTAGGGCAGATACCGCTCCACCGTCTGCGGCCAGAGGAAACAGGCCGCCAGATACAGCCCCACCGCGCCCAGCAGCAGGCCGAACAGAATATTCTTGACGAGCCGCAAGCGCTTCACACCGGTTTTCCTCCTTTCCGTGCTCCTCAAAAAAGCCCTGCAGACCGGCTGCAGGGCTTTTTGTTTTAATGAATCAGCCAGATCAGCTCAGGGTCGCGGTCATCTCCAGCTTCACATCGGCAGAGCCATTCTGCGCAGCAATCTTCTCGGCACCGGTTTCGGTCAGAGTAACGGTCACATCATACTTCTTCTCGCCACCCGATATGTTGCTGTCCTCAAAGTTGACATTGTCGCTCTTGGAAGTAATCGAAGAGCCGCCCGCCACATAAGCGCTGTTGGCCTTCACATCCAGGGTATAGTCGGTGGTTTCCGTCAGCGACGCACCGTCGGTACCGGCCAGATCAAAGGCCAGGGTAATCTTATCACCCATATCATCCTCATTGGCCACGGTCACGGTGGCAGTGGTGGTCACGCTGGGAGCTTCGCCCAGGCCGCGGGAGCTGGCCTCACCGGCATCCACATTCATGGAAACTGTAACCGGCGCACCGAAGTCCAGAACAGCGCCGCTGCCGGTGTTGTTGGCGCTCAGGGTATCGTAAGCAGCGAAGGTGCCCACGGAGGTGGTGATTACCGCGGCGGCGGTGGCCAGAGAAAGCAGGGTGATCTTTTTTAACATGATGGGTTCTCCTTTTCTGATTGCAAGGGGGACGGCATCGCATATTGTTGCGTCAGGCTCATCCACAGATTTTGTCCGGGATTTATGATACCACATCCTGTTTTTACCCACAAATACCGGTTCTGCCATGACCGGATATAACAGAACTGTTATATCCGGTCATGGCAGATTCTGATCCCGCAGAAAGTCCTCCAGAAACTGGCTGGCACAGCCGGAAAGCTCCTGCCTCTGGCGGCGTACCAGCACCAGATTCAGCCGCACCGGCGCATCGGTGAGATGCAGGCTGCGGATGCCGGAAGCCGCCAGCTCCTCCTGCTGCCAGCAGTTGCCGATCATATAGCCGCTGGTGTTGCGCAGCATGCGCAGAATGGTATGGTAGCTGTTGGCCACAATGGTGCGCCGGGGCAGATGCGCAGGCCGCTTCATATCCTCATACACCGCCTGATTCAGGTTGGTGAAAAAGTCCGCAGGCGCCATCAGCCGGGGATACTCAAACAGCTGGCGGCAGCAAAGCTGCTGCTGACCGGCCAGCGGACGGGCACGGTGCACCTGTACAAAGGGCGGGCGGGGTTCGTCCAGAGGGATGAGCTCCAGCTCCCGGGCCTGACCCATGCGGGTGAACAGGGGCAGCTGGTGGTCGTTCACCACCGCCAGCCCCAGCTCGGACCGGCCCTCCGCCACCTGCTCCAGCAGCGGCTCCAGCGTGGTTTCGTAAAAGCAGATCTCCGCGTCCGGGGTGTTCATGCGGCGGTAAACGTTTTCCAGCAGGCTGTCCTTCAGAAACAGCAGCGCCACCGACACATGCAGCCGGCTCACCAGCTGCTCCTCGCCCCCGTGATACAGCCGGTCCAGCATCTGGAACTTATCCAGAATGGAGCGGCCGTAGTAATACAGCTGCCGCCCCGCTGCGGTGGGCACCACACCCCGGCCGGTACGCTCCAGCAGGCGGCAGTCCATCTGCCGTTCCATGGCGTTGATGGCACGGCTCAGGCTGGGCTGGGCCACAAACAGTTTCTGGGCCGCAGCGCTGATGCTGCCGCAGTCCACCACCGTTACAAAATATTCCAGATTTCTTCGCTGCATCCTCTGCCGCCTTCCCCGCCGGGCTCTGCCGGCGTTTTTCCTGGTCCATATTCCCCCGTATCATATCATATTTTCCGAATGCCGCTCAAGAGAAACACAAAAAGCCCCCTTCCCTGCTTCGGAAGGGGGCCTGTTGGGTCGACGCTTCAGTCACCCAGCGCCTTTTCCAGCGTATCCACAATGATTTCCAGCGCTTTGACGCGGGCAAACTTTTTGTCGTTGGAGGGCAGAATGTGCCAGGGGGCCTTCTGGGTGCTGGTCTTTTGCAGCATCTCATCCACTGCCTGCTCGTAGGCGGGCCATTTTTCCCGGTTGCGCCAGTCCTCATCGGTGATCTTCCACTGCTTTTCCGGGGTGTTCTGGCGGCTGTTGAACCGTTCCAGCTGGGTATCCGGGTCGATGTGCACCCAGAACTTCAGAATCACCGCGCCCCAGTTGATCAGCTCGGCCTCGAACTCGTTGATTTCGTTGTAGGCACGCTGCCAGTCGTTCTCGGTGCAGAAGCCCTCGATCCGCTCCACCATCACCCGGCCGTACCAGCTGCGGTCAAAAATTGCGATGTGGCCGGTCTTGGGCAGGCGGGTCCAGAACCGCCACAGATAATGGCGGGCCTTTTCGTGGGGCTCCGGGCTGGCGATGGGGTTCACCTGATAGCCCCGGGGATCCAGCGCGGCGGTGACCCGCCGGATGTTGCCGCCCTTGCCCGCAGCATCCCAGCCCTCGTACACGATGATCACCGGCACCTTTTTGCGGTAGGTGCGGTTGTGCAGCACCGTCAGCCGCTTTTGCAGCGCCTTGCGCCGGGCGTCGTATTCCTCATCGGTCAGGCTCTGGGAAAGATCCACCTGGGCCAGCTTGGGCATGGATACCAGCGGGAAGGTGTTCTGCAGCAGGGGCACCGCCAGCGCCGCATTTTTGCGGGCGGTATCGATGGCGCTGCACAGGGTTTCCAGCATCTGCACCTCGCACCACTTTTTCTCCTTCGCGTCGATGATGTACCAGGGCGCACCGGGCAGGTTGGTGGCCCGCAGATAATCGTCGAACACCTCTTTGCATTCCTCATAATGCCTGTTCTGCCAGCGGTCGTTTTCGCTCACCCGCCAGACGGTGTCCGGGTTATCGGCCAGCGCATCCAGCCGCTTTTTCTGCTCCTTGCGGCTGATCTGCAAAAACAGCTTGAGCACCAGATAGCCGTTGTCGGTGAGCTGGCGCTCAAAGCGCAGCACGCTTTGCAGCCGCCGGGCGTAGGCTTTGCCCTCCAGCTCGCCCCGCAGCCGCTCCTTTACCACCTGATCCATCCAGCCGGAATCCAGAAAGGCGAACTTGCCCGCCTCGGGAATGGCCTTCACATACCGGTACAAAAAGGGATAGCGCCCCTCTTCCACGGTGGGGGCGGACATGCTGGTCACCGTGAAAAAGCGTGGGTCGATGTTCTGAATGATTCGCCCCAGCATACTGCCTTTGCCGGCAGCTCCCCAGCCCTCCACCAGCACCAGCACCGGCAGACCGGCGGCCTTCACCTCCAGCTGCAGCTTTTCCAGCCGATCACGGGCGGCGTCCAGCCGCTGTTTGCATTCGCTTTCCTCCGGCCGCACCGGCCGAACCCAGGTTTTCAACATGTTGCACACCTCTCATTTCCCTGCCGGGGCATTCTGCCCGGGCGCTTCAGGCGGTGCGGGCACAGCTGCCCTGCCCGCCGTTTTCTTTCATTATACCACCGGGAGGCGGGTTCATACCGGCTTAAGTTTCGGCATGACTCACAAGATTTCAGCCCATTTTTTGCCAGAGAATGCAAAAAGGCCCCGGACGGATGCTCTCCGCCCGGGGCTTTGCTTTGGAAAAAGCTGGAAAATCAGACCAGGTACTCCTCTGCCAGCGCGCGCAGCTCGGCTTCGTGTTCGGGCAGCCATTCCTCGAAGGAAAGGCCGGTGTCGGCCACCTTGCTGCCCAGCGCCACCAGAAATTCCGGGATGCGCTCTTCAAAGATCACGCCCCAGCTCTCGCCGAAACGTTCCTGGCCCATCCGGGCGCTGCCGTTCACATGCAGGGTGAAGGCGGGGTGGGGCTTTTTGTCCACCAGCTTCACGCCGCCGTGGAAGCCCAGCGCGCCCACCTGATGGGTGCCGCAGGAGGAGGGGCAGCCGGAAATGTGGATCACCGGCAGCGCGCCGTCCGGCAGATTCGCCTGTCGGGCAGCCTGCACGCAGGCGTGGTACAGCGCCTGGGAATCCCGCACGCCCTGCTGGCAGACCGAAGCACCGATGCAGGCCACCGAATGCTCAAAGCGGGTGCGGGCGCCGTCCTCGGTGGCAGCCAGCACCTTTTCCGCTTCGGCGGCGGTGCAGTTGATCACATACATGGTGCCGTCCGCGCCCAGACGCACCTCCACCTGCTCCATGGGCTGGATGGTATCCAGCAGCGCCCGCAGGGTCTGGCGGCTGGGGGTACCGCCCAGAGGATGGTAGCTCACCGCGAAGAGGCCCGGCTGCTTCTGGGCAATGATTCGCTGGCCGCTGATGCTGCCCTCGCCCTGCTTGGTCACCGGGCGCGCTTCCACCTGACGGTCCAGCCCGCCGGCGGCCTTCGCGGCCTCCAGCGCCTGATGGTAGGCCTGCCGCAGGCCCTCTTCGCCCAGCGCCTCCTGCATGTAGCGGGTACGGGCCTTGGCCCGCTGTTCATAGTTGCCGTGGGCCAGGAAGGTATCCACCATGGCCTTCACATAATACAGAAGTTCACTGCCGGGCACATGCTCGGCCACCTTCAGACCCATGCGGGGGTTGGGGCCCATGCCACCGGCGATGTAGACCGAGAAACCGCCGTCCGCCTCCGCCACAAAGCCCAGATCCCGCATGGTGACGTGGGCCGTGTTGCTTTCGTGGTTGGCAAAGCCCACCTTCAGCTTGCGGGGCATGTGAATGTGGTACAGCAGGCTGAGCAGGTAGTCCGCGGTCATCTCGGCATAAGGAATCACATCGAAGCTCTCGCCGGGCAGCACGCCGGACAGAGGCGGCGCCATCACGTTGCGGGGGTGGTCTCCGCCGCCGCCCCGGCAGACGATGCCCGCGTCCAGCGCCTTTGCCGCCACATCCAGAATCTGGCGACCGGTCAGATGATGCAGCTGGATGGTCTCGCAGGTGGTCAGCTTGAGCAGGTCGAGGTTCAGCCGCTCGGCGGTTTCCACCACAAAGGCCAGCTTTTCCTTTGTCACGCGGCCGGCGGTCATCCGCAGGCGGAGCATGCCCTTCTGGCCGCCCTTTTCGGAATAGCTGCCAAAGCCGCCGGAGATGCCTTTATACTCCTGCTTGCTCATCTTGCCGGTGTAAAAATCACGGGTGGCTTCGTCGAATCCCTCAAGATCCGCCCGGAAGGCGGCCATCATATTGTTCATACAGTTCTCCTTTTTTGTTCGCCACCGCCCCCGGTGCGGGAGCAGTCAGACTGTTATTATACCACAGCTTTGGCAGGATTTACACAAAAAAACGCCGGACCGGCAAAAAGCCGGTTCCGGCGATTTTTTTGGATGGTCACTCCTGTTTTTCCGCCCCGGAGACCGTGAACGCATAAACCGCGCCCATCAGGCCCACCAGTGCAAGGCAGACGCCCTCCACCATGCTGCGCAGCTCGCTCTGGCCCTGCATCCAGCTCCACACGGCGCTGGGCAGTGCAAGGCAGGTGCACAGGGCAAAGGCCCCCATCCCGCTGAGCCAGACCCACCGGGCGCTTTTGCTGCCGGGGATGTAGGCGGTTTTCAGCTGGGCGGTGCAGAACAGCAGTGCTGCCAGCGCCGCCAGCGCTTCCAGCGTGGTGTTTACCCGCACGATGCCGGTGGGGGCAAGGCCGAACCGCTTGATGGTGAGCAGATACAGCGCCAGCGTACCCGCGATGCCGAACAGGGCGCTACCGGTGGGTGCCTCAAATTCCGGCGTGAAGCGACTGCGGCCCAGCAGCAGCATCCATACGCCGCTCACCAGATACAGCACCGCCAGCGCCAGCTCAAACCGGCCCAGCTGATCGAAGGCAGCCAGATACACCCCGCCCAGCGCCGCAAAGCCCACGCCGCACACCAGTGCAACCAGGCCCTGGGCCGTGCTCTGCCCCTTCAGCAAGGCGCTGGTTTTGGGCATCATCCAGCCCGCCAGCCACAGCAGCACCAGAACACCGCCCGCCAGAGCATAGCGCCACAGGTAGCTGCCCCAGGTCACAAAGCCGGTGGCAAGGTCAGTATAGTACATCACGTCCAGCCAGCGCACAGCGCCCGCCGCAGCACAGACCAGAAGCAGAAGGATCGTTACAATTCGTTTCATCCGCGTTCCTCTAATGTTTTGTATTTCTGCCGCACGCCCAGATACTTGTAGGCCGGGCGGATGATCCGGTTGGCGAACACCACCTCTTCGATGCGGTGGGCGCACCAGCCCGGAATGCGGCTGATGGCAAACAGTGGGGTGTACAGATCCTGACTGATGCCCAGCATCTTGTAGATCAGGCCGCTGTACAGGTCCACGTTGGCGCACACGGTCTTGTTGCCCTTTTCCTCGGCAAACACCTGGGGGCCCAGCTTTTCCACCAGGCACAGCAGGCGGAACTCATCCTCAAAGCCCTTTTCCACCGCCAGCTTTTCCGCCTTCTGGCGCAGCACCACCGCACGGGGATCGCTGATGGTGTAGATGGCGTGGCCCATGCCGTAGATCAGGCCGCTGCCGTCGCCCGCCTGTTTGCGGATGATGCGGCGCAGAAACTCCCGCACCTCGTCCTCATCCCGGTAGTTCTCCACGCCGGCCTTCAGGTACTCCAGCTGCTCCATTACCTTCAGGTTGGCGCCGCCGTGCCTGGGGCCCTTCAGGCTGCCGATGGCCGCTGCAATGGCGGAGTAGGTGTCGGTGCCGGAGCTGGACAGTACCCGGCAGGTGAAGGCGGAGTTGTTGCCGCCGCCGTGGTCCGCATGCACCAGCAGGCACAGATCCAGCAGCTTGGCCTCCTCGTGGGTGAACTTCTGATCCGCCCGGTAGGTGGAGAGGATGTGCTCGGCGGTGCTCTGCCCCGGCGTGGGCGGGTGGAAGAACATGCTCTGCTTGTCGTACACCCGGCGCTTGAGCTGGTAGGCGTTCACCATGATGGTGGGCAGCCCGGCGATCAGGTTGATGGACTGCTCCATCAGATTTTCCAGGCTCAGGTCCTCGGGGTTCTCGTCATAGCTGTACAGCGAAAGTACGCTGCGGGCCATCTTGTTCATGATGTTGGGGCTGGGCGAGCGCAGCAGCACATCCTCGATGAAGTGCTCGGGCAGATTGTGGTGCTCGGCAATGATCTGCTGGAACTGCTCCAGCTCGCTCTTTTTGGGCAGGCTGCCGAACAAAAGCAGCCAGCTCACCTCTTCAAAGATGAAGCGGTCGTGCTCATAGGCCTCCCGCACCAGCTCGTTCAGATCCACACCCCGGTAGATCAGCCGGCCCGGAGTGGGAATTACCTCGCCCGCCGGGCCCTTTTCGTAGCCCACAACGTCACAGATGTTGGTCAGGCCGGCCAGTACGCCGGTGCCGTCCGGGTTACGCAGGCCCCGTTTGACGCCCAGCCGTTCACTGGTCTCAGGGTCGATGTAGTTATTTTTCAAATATTCCCGGCATAAAAATTCCATACCGGAAGACTGCTGGGCCATGGCACTTCTTCCCCCTCTTTTTAGAGCAATATCGCATCCTTCCAGATATCAGAGCCCCATCGGGCGTGAATTGTGCGGTATTGCCCTGATTTGTCAAACAGCCTGCTTCGGCGTTCTTTGCGCCCGGTGGCCGCTATTCTGGAATTCACCGGCCCCTGCCGGTGGTTAAGTTTAATCTTACACACTTTACAACGAAAAAGCAAGAGCGGAAAACGCCGCCCCGCCGCCAAGGAGGTTCAATGCCATGAAACGAAGTATCCTGCCCATCCTGCTGTTTTGCCTGCTCACCTTCTGTCTGCCGCTGGTGAGTCTTCTGCCCCAGGCCGCCGGGCAGGCGGCTTCCTCTGTTTCCCTTGCGGCAGGCAGCGCGGGGGAGCAAAGCACCTCCGTCTCCCCTGTGCCGGAAAGCGCTGCCGTATCCCAGGCGGCCCAGTCCGCCCCGCCCGCCGAAACACCCGCGCCTGCCCAGGCGGTGATCCGGGTGCAGAACGCCTCCACCGGCGAGGTGCTGGAGGTGCCGGTGCTGGAGTACATGATCGGCGCGGTGGCCAGCGAGATGCCCATCACCTGGCCGGACGAGGCGCTGAAGGCTCAGGGCATCGCCGCCCACAGCTACGCCTTGTATCAGCGGGATCACGCCAACACCGAAGCGCTGGGCGGGGCCTGGTTCTCGGTGGACCCGGCCCGCCGCCAGGGCTACATGACCACCGAGGTGCTGCAAAGCTACTGGGGCGAGGAATACGAGGCCAACTACCAGCGGCTGAAAACGCTGCTGGAGCCGCTGGTGCACACGGTGCTTCTGTATGAGGGCGCGCCCGCCGCCGCCTGCTACCACGCCATCAGCAACGGGCGCACCGAGGCCTCCCAGCGGGTGTGGAACGAGGCGCTGCCCTATTTGCAGGGCGTGGATTCCCCGCTGGACAAGCTGGCCGAGGGCTATCAGGAAACGGTGAGCTACACCACCCAGCAGATGTACGACATTCTGGCCACCCAGTTTGCGGGGCTGGATCTGAGCGGCAGCGCGGACGGCTGGTTCGGTGAGACAAGCCTGACCGAGGCCGGCTATGTGGACACCGTGCAGGTGGGCGGGGCCTTTGTGAAGGGCACCCAGCTGCGCGCCGCCCTTTCGCTGCGCAGCAGCTGCTTTACCATCCAGCGCACCGAGGACGGCTTCGACGTGACCACCCTGGGCTACGGCCACGGGGTTGGCCTGAGCCAGTGCGGCGCCCAGGCCATGGCCGCCCAGGGCCAGAGCTGCGCCCAGATTTTAAGCTGGTATTTCCCCGGCACCACACTGGAGGAATATGCCGGATAATCCCCCTCCTTCCACTTTTTGAGCGAATGGCAAAATGCCCGCCCGGGTGCTTCCCGGACGGGCATTTTTGTGCCCTTTTCTGATTTTGTAAAATGAAGGAAAATCTTCCGAAAGGCGCATTGACTTTTGCCGCCGCTGCGGTATGATAGGTGGCGTCACATTTTGCCAGAGCAAAGCGGCCCGCCCCTTGCAGCGTGCCCCGAATGGAGAGATTGTTATGACCAGATCCATGACCGCCGGTTCCCCGGCAAAGCTGATTCTGCTGTTCGCCCTGCCGCTGTTCATCGGCAACCTGTTCCAGCAGGTCTACAACATGGCCGACACCTTTATTGTGGGCCGCATGCTGGGCGTAAACGCACTGGCCGCGGTGGGCTGCACCGGCAGCCTGATGTTTCTGATCATCGGCTTTGCGCAGGGGCTTTCCGCCGGATTTTCCATCCTCACCGCCCAGCGCTTCGGCGCCGGCGACGCGGACGGCGTGCGCCAGAGCTACGCGGCCAGCCTGATTCTGGGCGGCGTGATCAGTGTGGTGCTCACGGCGGCCAGCGTGGCGGGCACCCGCCAGCTGCTGGTTCTGCTGCAAACCCCGCCGGAAATTCTGGAGGATGCCACCCGTTATCTGATGGTGGTGTTCGCGGGCATTCCCGCCACCATGCTGTTCAACGTGGTGTCCAACGTGCTGCGCGCTTTGGGCGACAGCAAGACCCCGCTGTATTTTCTGGTGGCAGGCTGCCTGCTCAACATCGTGCTGGACGTGCTGCTCATCCTGTATACCCCGCTGGGGGTGATGGGCGCGGGCGTGGCCACCGTGATTGCCCAGCTGCTGGCCGGAGTCGCCTGCGTGGTCTACATTCACAGGGCCTTCCCCGCTCTGCGGCTGCATCGTTCGGACTGGAGGCTCAACCGCCGTGAGGTGCTGAGCCATCTGCACATGGGGCTGCCCATGGGTTTCCAGAGCAGCATCATTGCCATCGGCTCGCTGATGCTGCAATATGCCCTGAACAGTCTGGGCAGCACCGCGGTGGCCGCTTTCACTGCCGCCAACAAGCTGGAATCGCTGGGCACCCTGCCGCTGGGCAGCTTCGGCCTTGCCATGGGTACCTTTGTGGCCCAGAACTACGGCGCGGGCAAGCTGCACCGCATCCGCACCGGCGTTGTGCAGTGCAGCGCCATGGCCCTTGGCTGGTCCGCCTTTATGGGCGCGGTCTTTCTGTTGTTCGGCAAACCGCTGGCCCGGCTGTTCGTGGGGCACGACACCCGGGTAACCGATCTTTCCTATATCTATCTGTTCATTGTCGGACTGTCCATGTGGGTGCTGGCGCTGCTGTTCATCTTCCGCTACTCGCTGCAGGGGCTGGGCCAGAGCTTCGTGCCCACCTTTGCCGGCATTATGGAACTGGTGATGCGCGGCGTGTGCTCCGTGTGGCTGGTGGGGCCCTTTGGCTTCACCGGCGCATGCCTGGCCAATCCCATGGCCTGGACCGGCAGCGCGGTGCCCCTGATCATCGCCTTTTTCATCACCATGCGGCGGCTCACCCTCTACATGCCGGAGCATGAAGCGGAAGCCTGACCGGCTTACACCTTCCCCGTGCCCACCCGGGCCTGGATAAATTCCAGAATCCGGCGGCGCTCCGCCTCGTCGGCAAAGGCCTGAGGCGGCAGCAGGGTGACGATCCGTTTGTCCTTTTTCAGCACCAGCGTACCCCGCTGGTCCTGCACAGCGTCGATTCTCCCCCAATCCCAGAAGCTGCCCTCTTCACCCCGGGCAATCTGGATGCCGTCCTCATACAGCTCAAACCGGGCGGGCAGGTTCATCAAACCTGCCGGGCCGCCCCCCTGTACGGTGGCTTTTTCCCGCCGTCGTGGGCTTGCCTGCCCGATGATCAAGGCCAGCACCACCGCCGCGGCGATTCCCTTGACCAGAGGCCCGCCGGGCATCAGCAGCAGAACGATCAGCAGCGCGGCCACGCCGCCCAGCGCCAGACGCAGGCTCATCCGGCGCTTCCAGGCATCGGCGGCGGAATAACTGGCCGCCCACACCAGCCCCGGCCGGGGCGTGATAAGCGACCGCCAGAGGGTTTCGTCCAGCGGCTGTGCGTCACGCACCCGCTCGTTCACGGTGCGCTGCAGCTCTGCAAAGCCGCCCTGCGTTGCCAGCTCCCGGGCAGAGATGGCCGCCACGCAGCTGCGCCCGGCACACAGCAGCACCAGATCCCGCCCCTGTACCAGCCGGACACCCGGGTTCCAGTGGATGGCCAGCAGCTGCCGACCGTCCTGCCGGTAAACGCGCAGAATGTGCTGGCTGAGCACCAGACGGCGAAGGCCCTCCGGCTGCTCCAGAAACCGCCGGTATGCTCTGCGGTTGAAAGCCACAGTGCGCCCGATCATCCAGAACGCGACGCCCCAGAAGAGCGCCAGCAGCCCCAGCGTCTGCCAGCCGTACCACAGATAATTCGCGCCCCAGAAGGCAAAGCCCCGGCAGATCTGCCGCAGCTCATATACGCCCAGCGCCGCCAGAAAAACCGGCCCAAGAATGCCGAAAATTCCTGCCGGGCTGAGCAGAGTCTTTTGTCTCAGCAGCTGCCAGGCCTGCCGGCGCAGAGTGCGGTCGGCGGTATATTCGATCTCGTACATGGCGATTCCTCGCTTTCCTGTATGGATTTTTCTATTATTATACCAGAGGGAAGCAGCGCTTCCCTCCCTTTTTTCCGCGTCGTTCGGCCAAATCAGGTGCGGGCCAGACCGTCCACACTGAGCACCACGCCGGTGATGTAGCTGGCCATCTCGCTGGCCAGGAACACGAAGGCGTTGGCCACCTCTTCCGGCTTGCCGATGCGGCCCAGCGGAATCTGGGCGCTCAGGGCCTTGATGACCTGCTCGGGCACCGCGCGCATCATGTCGGTATCGGTGATGCCGGGAGCCACCGCGTTCACCCGGATGCCGTGCTTGCCCAGCTCCCGGGCCAGCGAAAGGGTGAAGCCGTTCACTGCGAACTTGCTGGTGGGATAGGCAATGCCGCTGGGCTGGCCGTAGCGGGATACCATGGAGCTGGTGTTCAGAATTACACCGCTGCCCTGGGCCTGCATGATGGGCGTCACCGCACGGGCACAGGTGAACACGCCCTTCACGTTCAGGTCCATCACCTTTTCAAAGGTGGCCTCGTCGTATTTGTCGAAGGGGGTGGAGTCGGACATACCCGCATTGTTCACCAGAACATCAATGCGGCCGTACTCCTGCGCCACCTTCTGGAAGGCGGCCTCCACGCTGGCCAGATCGGAAAGATTCGGCGCGATGCCCGCCACCTTCGCGTTCGGGTCCTTCTCCTTCAAAGCGGCCACCGCTTTATCTGCCGTTTCCTGCCGGGAGCCGGTGAGAATCACGGTAGCCCCCTCCCGCAAAAAGGCCTCCACCGTGGCCAGGCCGATGCCCCGGGTTCCTCCGGTAACGATGGCAATCTTGTTTTCCAAAAGCATCATCCATACCTCCTTTTTGTTCTTGCCCGCAGCCTTCTGCGTGCGGGATTTTCTGATTAATTTTATTATAGCACCTTTGCGGCCGGCAGATGGTGAGCAACGCACAGAAAAACGCAGAAGCGCCGCTGGAAAACCAGCGGCGCTTCTGCGTATAACATGATTCCAAGGGGAAGGATCAGTTCAGGATGGTCAGTTCGGTCTCGGGATCGAACAGATGGATCTTGTGAGGATCGAAGGCAACGGTAACGTTGCTGCCGTTCTTGGCCTTGGAGGTGGGAGCTACACGGGCGGTCATCTTGTTGCCCTTGTATACCAGGTACAGGTAGATCTCGGAGCCCATCAGCTCGGAAACCTCAACAGTGGCCTCCAGCTTGCACTCGCCCTGCTTGTTCACGAACTCGGGATCGTCCTTGATGTCCTCGGGACGAACGCCGGCCTTGACCTTCTTGCCAACATAGGCATCCAGCTTGCCGTCGGTGGTCTTTTCCTTGGGCAGGTCGATGCGGTCGCCGGACAGATCCAGGTAGTAACCATTGCCGTCCTTGTTCAGGGTAGCATCCAGGAAGTTCATCTGGGGGCTGCCGATGAAACCGGCAACGAACATGTTGATGGGGAAGTCGTACAGGTTCTGCGGGGTGTCGACCTGCTGCACGATGCCGTCCTTCATAACCACGATGCGGTCGCCCATGGTCATGGCCTCGGTCTGGTCATGGGTAACGTAGATGAAGGTGGTAGCCAGCTTCTGATGCAGCTTGATGATCTCGGTGCGCATGCTGGTACGCAGCTTGGCGTCCAGGTTGGACAGAGGCTCGTCCAGCAGGAACACGGCCGGGTTACGAACCATGGCGCGGCCCAGGGCAACACGCTGACGCTGACCACCGGACAGAGCCTTGGGCTTGCGGTCCAGCAGGTGCTCGATGTCCAGTACACGGGCAGCCTCACGAACACGCTTGTCGATCTCGGCCTTGTCTACCTTGCGCAGCTCCAGGCCGAAAGCCATGTTCTTGTAAACGGTCATGTGGGGGTACAGAGCGTAGTTCTGGAACACCATGGCGATGTCGCGATCCTTGGGGGCCACGTCGTTCACCAGACGGTCGCCGATGTACAGCTCGCCCTTGCTGATCTCTTCCAGACCAGCGATCATGCGCAGGGTGGTGGACTTACCGCAGCCGGAGGGGCCAACCAGAATGATGAACTCCTTGTCGGCGATCTCCAGGTTGAAATCCTTAACGGCGGTAACGTCGCCGGGGTAGATCTTGTAGATGTGACGCAGGCTGATGCTTGCCATGGGAATCGACACTCCTTTTTATTGTTAATAAGATTTAAACTTATCTTTTGTTGATACGCTTGACCGCGTATCTCGTTGCTAATATAATAATACCAGACTTTTTCCGGATTTAAATAGCACTTTATTGATATGAGGTGACGTAAAATTGATTTTTGATCCGCTTGCTTTCTGCGAGCTGGCCGAGCCGCGGGACCTGCAGTTCTCCACCCCCCTGTCGCTGGAGGGCGAAGGGCTGTGGGTGGGGGTATTGTCCAGCGGGCAGTGTGCCCTGGCCGACGAGGAAGCCCCCCAGCTTGCCGGGGCGGGCAGCCTGCTGCTGGGTGCATCCCCCCTGCGGCTGGTGCCCGCCGAGCCCTGTCATCTGGCGGCGGTGCGTCTGGTGGGGCAGGCCCCCGCCGCCTTTGCCGCCGGGCTGGAAGGCCCCATGTTCGCGGCAGGTGCATCCTGCCCCGGCGCAGCCGAGCTGGTGGCCCAGCTGGTAAGCGCTCCTTCTCCCCGCCGGGCCTCCTCTCTCGGCTACCAGCTGCTGTGCGAGAGCGCCCGGGCGGATGCCGCCGCCCCCAGCTACCCGCCGCTGGTCACCATGGCCATTGCCGCCATGCGGGAACATTACGCCGGGCTGTATGGCGTGGAGGAGCTGAGCGAAAGTCTCGGGGTGAGCAAGAGCCATCTGGTGCGGGTGTTCAAGGCGGCGGTTGGTGTGCCGCCGGGCCAGTACCTGACCGGGGTGCGCATCGAGGCTGCCAAACAGCTGTTGTGTCACCGGGAGTATCCGCTGGAGGTGGTGGCCAGTCTGTGCGGTTTTTCCGGGGCCAACTATCTGTGCCGGGTATTCAAGAAGGCCACCGGCCAGAGCCCCACCGCCTGGCGGGCGGCGGCCGCCGGGGTGCCGGAGCTTCCGGAGCTGCCCCAGGAACGGGAGCTGTATGTGTGAGCTTTTTCTCCTTATATAGCTTATATAGTAAGAGAAAATCCCCGCAGCCCATGCTTTTAACAAACCCCACCCCCATTTCAGAAAAGATTTTGTTTTTTGTGCAAAATTTCTGCATATTTTGGGCTATAAATTTCCTCCGGAAGGCTGTATGATAAAGATAAGACCGCGATTTGCAGGCAGGGTGCGCCCCCGCTTTGCGAGTTTCACCGAAAAATACAAAGAACGGAGTGTATCACAATGAAAGTTGTTGTTACCAAAAGCTACGATGAAAGCTGCGCCTATGTGGCCGATATGATCTGCAAACTGGTGAACGAGAAGCCCAACTGCAAGCTGGGCCTGGCCACCGGCGGCACCCCCGTACCCATGTACAAAAAGCTGATCGAGGCCAACAAAGCCGGCAAGGTGGACTTCTCTCAGGTACATACCGTGAACCTGGATGAGTACTGCGACATCCCCGAGACCCACGACCAGAGCTACCGCTACTTCATGAACACCAACCTGTTCGATCACATCAACATCGACAAGGCCAACACCTACGTTGCCAGGGGCATGGGTGACGCGGAAGCCAACGCTGCCGAGCTGGAAGCCAAGGTTCGTGAGGGCGGCGTTGCCGACCTGCAGCTGCTGGGCATCGGCAACAACGGTCACATCGCCTTCAACGAGGCCAGCGACCATCTGATCAGCGTTGCTCACATCGAGAAGCTGACCGAGAGCACCATCAACGCCAACGCCCGTTTCTTCGAGAAGAAGGAGGACGTTCCCACCACCGCCATCACCATGGGCATGGGCGACATCATGGCCGCCAAGTGCGTGGTTCTGATCGCCACCGGCCTGGCCAAGACCGACGCCATCAAGGGCCTGGTTATGGACAATGTGATCACCACCCAGAACCCCAGCAGCATGCTGAAGATGCACGAGAACGTGGTTGTCGTGATCGATCAGGAGCTGGCTGACGCGGTTGGCTACAAGGGCTAAGCGCTTCGTTTTCCACAAAACAATTACTCCCCGGTGAAAAACCGGGGAGTTTTTTATTGTCGTGCCAAAAATAAAAACAGCGGGCGGAATTGAAGTGACCCCCAAAAGTTAGACAATATTTTCTATCAAAAATAGTTCAAGCAGC
>JACXXQ010000335.1_pt1 | contig 27188 bp, 34 predicted proteins | sample 8621361 | NCBI WGS metagenome assembly JACXXQ01 (sample SAMN15503820, study PRJNA645414) | gut metagenome | isolation source: feces | host: Bos taurus | place: USA | collected 2016 | reverse complement strand
TTGACATCTCCATGTCGTATGGCTTAAACTATCTACGTCTTTGCTATTTTTCATTTCAAAGATAAACCTCTCTGTTCCTAGAATGTGGTTGGCAAACCCACACTCTATTCTACGGGGAGGTTTCTCTTTGTCTAGGGCTAAAGCCGTTTTTATTCCACCAGCTTAGCTGGTGGTTGTCGCTCGCTCAAGCTACCCAAGCGAAAAAAGGGTGTGCCCCGAATTCCGGGGCACACCCTTTTGCCATTCAATTTTATTCTTCGTAATAATAGCAGCCCACGCCCAGCGCCCCCGGACCGGTGTGGCAGGCAATGCTCAGGCCCAGCGCACTGCACTGCACCTTACAGCGGGGGAATCGCTCCTGCACGTACTTCTGCCATTTTTTGCCCACCTCCGGTGCGCCGGAATAGGCCACGCCGATGTGCATGGGCATCCCGGCAAAACGTCCGGTCAGATCGGCACAGATGGCATCCAGCAGCTTGTCCTGTGCCTGTGCCAGCCCGCGCACCTTTCCGTAGGCATCGATGCCGCCGCCCTGAATCTGCAAAAGAGGCTTGATGTTCAGAACGGTGCCGATGGCAGCTGCCGCCGGGGTAACCCGACCGCCCTTTTTCAGGTATTTCAGGGTATCCACCGTCAGATAAACGCTGGCCTTTAACGCGTTCTCCTCCAGATTCTGCTTGATCTGAGCCGCAGTCAGGCCGCGCTTTGCCAGCACCTGCGCATCCAGCACCGACTGGCGCTGAGGCAGCGAAATGCGCTTATTATCCGCCACCTGCACCCGGCCACCGTATTCCGTTGCCAGTGCCGCCGCAGTGGCGGTGGTTCCGCTCAGCCCACTGCTCATGGGAATGTGCACCACCGCTTCATAATCGTTCAGAAGCCGGTCCCACAGGTTGGTCACCGTTTCCGGGCTGGGCTGACTGCTGGTAATGTTGGCGCCGGCCGCCTGCAGCCGGTAGAACTCCTCCGCTGTCAGATCCACGCCCTCCAGCATCCACTGCCCGTCCACCGAAAAGGGCATGGGCAGGCAGTAAACCCCCAGCTTCTGGGCTTCCTTTTCCGAAATGCCACTGTTTGTATCGGTCACGATTGCGATCTTCATCTTCTCTATCCGCCTCTCCGCCCCGGCGCGGGCGCTGATTTCCCCTTCTGCCGTTCTATAAATAAATGGTACACGTCCCGGGCCGGTTTGTCAATTCGTCCTCCTTTGCCACCCCTTTCTCCCGGCTTTTTTACCCTCTGGCACTGGTCAGCACAGCGATTTTGTGGTATGCTTTATGATGTATTTTTATGGGCTGCCGGCGGCTTTGCCGTATGCCCGCCGCATTCCATACCTGTTTGAACAAAAAGGAGCCCTTGCCCTATGACCTACCGCCTGCGCAGCCAGACCGGCGATTCCATCGCCGTGCCACAGCTGATCTTCACCAACCTCACCCGTGCCACCGGCGACCACATGCGGGTGGCCCTTTACATTCTGGCCACCCACAGCACCGATCCCAAGGACATTGCCCACGCTCTGGCCCTGAAGAACGTGCAGGCCGCCCAGAAGGCACTGGATTTCTGGCATGGGGTAGGCCTTCTGGAGCTGGAGCGGGACGCCACACCTCCCGCCCCTCTGCCTGTCAAGCAGCCGCCGCTCACCGCTGAGGAGCTGCGCATGGCCGCCATGCGTGACCCCATGGTGAGCACTCTTGCCACCGAGGCGCAGACCTATCTGGGCCAGAGCCTGGGCCAGAAGGACATACAGCGGCTGGTGTCGCTGTATGTGAATGAAAGCATCCCGGCGGATGTGATTCTGCTGTGTGCAGCCCACATCGCCAGCCAGGGCCGCCATTCGGTGACTCAGCTGGAACGGGAGCTGGATCGCTGGGCGCAGGAAGGCGTGACCACCGGTCAGGAGGCGGAAGAATATCTCCAGCGACTGAAGGAGCGAAGCCAGCGGGAGGAAAAAGCCGCCGCCATTCTGGGCATGCCTGTGGGCGCGCTTACCCTGGCGGACAAGCGGTGCATCCGCCGCTGGTATGAGGAATTCGGTTACTCGGACACCATGGTGGAGGAAGCGGTGCTTCACGGTAACGGCAGCAAGGACCCCAAATACATCAATGGTATTCTGAAAAGCTGGTACGCCAAGGGCTGGCGCACCCCCACCGACGCCCGAGGCGGCGGATCGCTGGCTGGTGCAAATGTGCGGGTAGACCGTCAGGCCCCCAGCGGCAACGACATCCTGCAGCGGCCCGCACGCCGTCCGCTGCGCCTGAAACGGGAGGAATAAGCCATGCGCACCAAAAACGAACTGTATCGGGAAGCTCTGCGCCAGGTGGCCAGCCGCCGCCAGCGGACGGTAACTCAGGCCCAGGAACGCCGGGCCGGAGCACTGGCTGCTCTGCCCCGGCTGGGTGAACTGGAAGCGCAGGTGCGGGCTCTGGGGCTGCGCACCATGGAGCTGGCCGCAAAAGGCGCACCGGAAGCCGAGCGTCAGGCAGTGGCCGAACAACGCCGCCAGACCCAGGCGGACATCAACCGGCTGCTGGCCGAAAACGGCTACGGTCCCCAAAGCCTGGAACCCCGCTATGTATGCCCGGACTGCCAGGACACCGGCATGGTGAACGGCCGCCTGTGCCCCTGTGTGGGCAAGCTGGCAAGGCAGCTGCGCTGGCAGGAGATCAGCGAGGAAACACCCCTGAGCCTGTGCAGCTTTGAGAGCATGGATCTTTCGCTTTATCCGGATGCCGTCGACCCGGCCACCGGCGAAAATATCCGCGCCCTGATGCGGGACAATTTGAACTATCTGCAGGCATACGCCCGGGAGTTTGATCTGAAAAGCGCAAATCTTCTGCTGTATGGCAACGCGGGGCTTGGCAAAACCCATGCCGCGCTTTCCATCGCCAAAACCGTTCTGGAAAAAGGCTTCAATGTGGTGTATATCTGCGCCCAGAATCTGTTCAGCCAGCTGGAACGGGAACGCTTTGCCGACAGCTGCCCTCTGCTGGAAGCCGTGATGGAAGCGGATCTTCTGATTCTGGACGATCTGGGCACCGAATATGTAAACCCATATATGTCCAGCTGCTTCTATAACCTTTTGAACACCCGCATTCTGGAAAAGCGGCCCACCATCTACACCACCAACATTGTGGACGGCAAGGCCTTTGAAGCCCGCTATACCGAGAAGATTGCCAGCCGTCTGGGTGGCAGCTGTGAGCCGGTTCTCTTTCTGGGTCAGGACATTCGGGGACTGAAAAGCCGGATGTGACCAAAAACGGGGCGTACTGCCCCCTATCTGCTTGCAAAAAAGGAAACGAGCCTTCGGGTCCGTTTCCTTTGTTTTGCCCCAAAACGGGGCTTTTGACTGTGTGTGAAAACGGAGGATTGTGAAACAATGAAGGAAAACATCATGGGAACCAAGCCGATGACCCCGCTTTTGCTGGGCATGGCCTTCCCCATCATGATCAGCATGCTGGTGCAGGCGCTGTATAACGTGGTGGACAGCATCTTTGTGGCCCGTCTCAGCGACGCGGCTCTCACCGCCGTGAGCTTTGCCTACCCGGTGCAGATGCTGACCATCGCAGTGTCGGTTGGCACCAGCATCGGCGTAAACGCTCTGCTCAGCCGCCGGCTGGGCGAGGGCGACCGGCAGGCAGCTGACCGGGTGGCCCACAACGGCCTTTTGCTGATGGTGGCAAGCTGGGCGGTATTCGCCGTATTCGGCCTGTTCTTTTCGGAGCTGTTTTTCAGCTTCTTCACCAAAAATCCGGAGGTTGCCGGAGGCGGCGCAGCCTACCTGCGCATCTGCCTGGTGTTCAGCCTGGGCATGTTTTTACAGATCTGCCTGGAGCGGCTGATCCAGGTGACCGGTAAAACCGTTTACCAGATGGCCAGCCAGCTCACCGGCGCTGTGGTGAACATCATTCTGGACCCCATCCTGATCTTCGGCATGTTCGGTATGCCGAAAATGGGCGTTGCCGGCGCAGCCGCAGCCACCGTGATTGGTCAGTGGATCGGCTGCGGCGTGGCTCTGGTGCTGAACCTGCGCCACAACAACGAGGTTCGGCTCCGTGCCAGCGCCCTCCGCTTTGATTTGCCCACCGTAAAGAGCATCTATTCGGTGGGGCTGCCCAGCATCATCATGCAGAGCATCTCCAGCGTAATGACCTTCGGCATGAATTTTATTCTGGCCGGCTTTTCCGAAACCGCCGTCTCCGTGCTGGGAATTTATTTCAAGCTGCAGAACTTTGTGTTCATGCCCGGCTTCGGCCTGACCAGTGCTCTGGTTCCCATTGTGGGCTATAACTATGGCGCAGCCAAAAAGCAGCGCATTCTGGCCTGCACCAAAACAGCCATGATTTCCATTACCGTAATCATGATCTTTGGCACTGCTCTGTTCCAGCTGTTCCCCGGCCAGCTGCTGGCACTGTTCAGCGATGGTGGTGATCTGGCCCGCACCGGTGAGCCGGCGCTGCGCATTATCTCGCTGAGCTTTGTGTTCGCGGGCATTGCCATTGTGCTCAGCAGCCTGTTCCAGGCGCTGGGTGAGGGGCTGCACAGCCTGCTTATGAGTGTATTCCGCCAGCTGGTGCTGCTTTTGCCCATCGCCTGGCTGCTGTCGCTTTCCGGCAATGTGGATCTGGTGTGGTACTCCTTTTTGATTGCTGAAGCAGTTTCGCTGTGCTTTGCGCTCACACTCTTCCGGCGCAGCTACAACAAGAAGATCAAACATTTAGCCGGCGTTTGATTTCCGTCTTTTGCCTGGAGCGGTTCCTGTTTGGCAGCCGCCCGGGCTTTTTTGTTGCGCAACCGGGCCGGGCTGTGCTATACTTTTTCTAAAGTATGATTTATTTGTGTGCAGGAGGCAATTGGATATGGCAAAAGCAAAAACCGGTGAAGCGGGGCCGCTGGGCGGTGCGGTGATCAGTCAGCAGATCGCAGCCCAGCTGCTGCGCGAAATGCGCACCGGCCCCTACGAAAGCTGTGAGCGGCTGCCCGCCGAGGTGGAGCTTGCGGCCCGCCTGGGGGTCAGCCGCACGGTAATCCGGGACGCACTGGCCGAACTGGAGCGGGAGGGCTATGTGGAGCGTGTACGCGGCATCGGTACCGTGGTAAACCGGCGCATCGTTGCACTGGATAACCGTCTGGATCAGAAATTTGAATACAGTGCCATGATCCGGGCCGCCGGCTACACGCCTCACGCGGACAGCATCTCGGTGCAGCAGCTCACGGCAGACAGCCACCTGGCTCACCAGCTGGAGCTGGAGGTGGGTGATCCGGTTCTGATGGTGCGCAAACGGGTGCTGGCAGGCGAGATGCCGGTGATCTACTCGGTGGACTATCTGCCCGCAAAGCTGCTGGATCACGAAAGCGCCCAGCGGCAGGATTTTGCCCGCCCCATCTTCGATATTCTGGAGGAGGTATGCGGCGTTTCGGTGACCAGCACCGTCACCCACACCAGCGCTGTGCTGGGCGATGCTGCCATCCGGAAAACGCTGGAGGTGCCGGACCACGAAGCGCTCCTTCTGATGGATGAGATCAGTTTTTCCAAGCTGACCCGGCCGGTGATGTATTCCCTTTCTTATTACACCAACTTCTTCTCCTTCTCGCTGCTGCGCAAGAAGGTCTGAAAACGCAAAAAGGCAGGTCTGCATGACCTGCCTTTTTCGTTACACCTGTACCGGTTGAGGTGTGTCTGCCTGCGGCTGACCGGGCAGAAGGCACACCTGTCCCTGTTGCACACAGGCAGTATAGTTTGAGCCTGGCTGGGCCTGACCGCTGGCAATGCTGTCGGCCAGAGCCTGCTCCACCGCCCGGCTCACCTGACGGCGCAGCTCCCGGGCTCCGTAGGCGCTCCGTCCCCGCCGGGCAAGCTCCTGCGTCAGCTCCCGGGTATGGCTCAGCCGGTAGCCGCTGCGGCCTGCCCGCTGCTCCAGTTCATCCAGAAGCTGTTCGGTAATCTGTTCCAGTGCCGCCCCTTCCAGCGGCGAAAAGACCACTGCCTCATCCATCCGGCCCAGCAGCTCGGGCCGGAAAAAGTGTTTTGCTTCCTCCAGCGCCAGCTCCTTCTGCCGGGCAAGCTGTGCCGCCTGCCCAGCCGCAAAGCCCAGTGCTCCCGCCTGCCCGCACAGATGCCGTGCGCCCAGATTGCTGGTGAGCAGCACGATGCAATGGCAAAAGCCGGTTTTTCGGCCCTCGCTGTCGGTCAGCTGGCCTTCCTCCAGAATCTGCAACAGCAGGTTCTGCACGTCCGGGTGGGCTTTTTCGATCTCGTCGAACAGCACCACACTGTATGGGCGGCGGCGCACCGCCTCGGTGAGTTGGCCACCCTCACCATGCCCCACATAACCCGGAGGCGCACCGATGAGCCGGGCAGCAGCATGAGCCTCCATATATTCGCTCATGTCAAAACGGATCAGTGCCTTTTCGCTGCCGAACCACTGGCTGGCCAGTGCCCGGGCCAGATGCGTCTTGCCCACGCCGGTGGGCCCCAGAAACAGAAACGCCCCCATAGGCCGGGTCTGATCCCGCAGACCGGTGCAGGCCCGGCGCACCGCTCCGGCCACCGCGTGCACCGCCTGCGGCTGCCCCACCACCGCCTGGGCCAGCCGCTCTTCCAGCTTGTCCAGCTTCTGGCGCTGGTGCTCGCTAATGCGCTCGGCAGGCACTCCACTGGCTCTGGCCACCACTGCCGCCAGCTGATCCGGTTCCAGTGTGGGTATACCCGGCTGGCCCTGATTCTGAATGTGCAGCGCGGCGGCAGCTTCGTCGATCAGGTCGATTGCCTTGTCCGGCAGAAAGCGCCCCGGCAGATACCGGACCGACAGCTCCACCGCCGCCTCCAGCGTGCGCTGGGGCAGCACTACCTGATGAAACCGCTCATACCGGGAGGCCAACCCCTGCAAGATCTGCACCGCCTGCCGGGGGTCCGGCTCCTCCACCAGCACCCGGCCAAAACGCCGTTCCAGCGCCGGGTCTTTCTGCATGCAGCGGCGATATTCCTGCTGGGTGGTGGCGCCGATCATCCGCAGCTCGCCCCGGGCCAACAGCGGCTTCAGAATATTGGCCGCGTCGATGGCGCCTTCCGCTGCGCCTGCCCCCACTACCGTGTGCAGTTCATCCACAAACAGGATGGTGTTGCCCTCCCGGCAGATCTCTTCCAGCAGGTTTTTCAGCCGCTCCTCAAAATCCCCCCGGTATTTGGTGCCCGCCACCAGGCTGGCCATGTCCAGACTGAGCAGCCGACGGCCCTGCAATGTATCCGGCACCCGGCCTGCGGCAATTCGCTGGGCCAGCGCTTCGGCCAGCGCGGTTTTGCCCACCCCCGGCTCGCCCACCAGACAGGGGTTATTCTTCTGGCGGCGGCAAAGGATTTCGATCATCCGCTCCATCTCGCTTTCCCGACAGAACACCGGGTCCAGCCCGCCCTCCGCCGCAATCCGGGTCAGATCCTTGCCGTATTTATCGCTGGCACGGCTGCTCCGGCTGGGCGCCGGGGTACTGAATTTGGGCTGCAGCGGCAGCACCAGCTGGCCGGAAAGCTGGCGACACTCCTTGGCGGCGGCATTCACGTCCACCCCCAACTCAGCCAGCCAGCGACTGGCGGTGCAGGTGGGATCCTCCAGTATGGCGCAGAGCACATGCTCGCACTGGGCCTCCTTCATGCGGGCAGCATGGGCCCCCAGCACCGCAAAATCCAGTGCCTTGCAGCTTTCCGCCATCATATTTTTCGGGCTCAGGCGGCAGGCGGTATCCCCCGGCTGCTGCTCCACCCTTCCCAGAATCTTTGCCGGAGTCACACCACGGGCCGCCAGCAGATTGGCCGCCGGGCTTCCCCCCTGGGTCAGAATCGCCAGCAGGATATGACCGGTGCTCACCTGCCGCTGCCCCCGCTGCCCTGCCAGCGAAAGGGCCAGATTCAGCATTTTCGCCGCGCTGCGGGAAAAGCCTTTAAACCGGTAGCTCATTGCCATCGTTCTCCCTTCGTTTGTTCGTTCCGGCAAGAGTATGGCCCGCCGAATACACGTTTTAAACCGGAACGATGCAAAAAGCCCGCCTTCCGGCATCCGCATACCGGAAAGCGGACTTTTTTCCTGCTTGCTGAGCTGTTTTGAATCACACGCAGATGTCCCGACGGGAAAAAACCATCACACCGGCGACAAAGAGGGCCAGTGCCCCCAGATACAGCCCCGCCAGTGGAAAATTGTTTTCTCCATTTGCCAGCGCCACCGGGTCATACATCGTCACCGGGGTAAACCAGCGCAGAAACTCCGCTTCTTCCCCCACACCGGCCAGCATATCCAGCAGAACAAAGGCCACACACAGGCCTCCACCCGCCCACAGGGCCGGGCTACTGCTCTGGAACAGGCAGGCCGAACAGAAGCACAGCCCCGCAAAGAACAGCAAAAGCCCCAGATCGCCCAGATTCACCAGCGCAAAACGGTCGAATTCCAGCTCACCGGGGAACAGTACTTCCGCCAATCCCCCGCACAGGCCGGTCATATAGCACACCAGCAGCACCACTGCCGCCACAAGCACAAAGGCCTGGGTAACAGCCAGCTTCCAGCGGGGCACCGGGCTGGCCAGCAGCCAGGCCATGGCTCCGCGCTCCATATATCGCACCAGCAGCCGCTGCACCAGAATCAGAATCATTACCAGCGGCAGCGCAACCATCAGAAAGCCGTAAAGATAATTGGCCAGAAACTGGGTCAGACTGGCTCCCGGATTGCTCATGCCAAAAGCCGCAAACAGCTCCGGCATGCTCTCCATCATGGTATTCAGGCTGTCGCCCAGTTTGGGGTCGAACATGCTGGTGATCATGGATCCGTACAGAGTGACCACCCCAAGGAAAATCACCACCAGCAGCCCGTTTGCCCGCAGCTCCTTTTTCAGCAACGCTCCGCTCATTTGTCCTGCCCCCCATACATCCGCAAAAACATATCCTCAAGGTTTTCCTGCCGGGTCTGCAGATCCTGCACGCCGCTTTGCGCCGCCTGTGCCAGCAGGCGGGCCACCGGTTCACCCCGGCCAGGGCGCAGCTGCACCCACTCGCCCTTTGCCGCCGCACCGGGCCAGCCTTCCGCAAACACCGCCGCCCGCGCTGCAGTTTCAAACCGCAGCTGATACACCCGGCTGGCCTTGGTTCGCAGTTCGCCCAGCTGTTCCACCGCCGCAACACGTCCGCTGCGCAGCAGGGCCGCCCGGTCGCACAGGCGTTCCACTTCCTCAAAGATATGGCTGGACAAAAGGATCGTCACACCCTGCTGTTTTTCCGCCAGAAGAATTTCCCACAGCTGGTTTTGCATCAGCGGATCCAGGCCGCTGGTGGGTTCATCCAGAATCAGCAGCCGGGGACGGTGCATCAGCGCGCACACCAGCCCCACCTTCTGTTTGGTTCCCTTGGACATTTTTCGAATCTTCTGATTCGCATCCAGCCCGAACCGGGCGCACAGCTTCAGGGCATGGGAAAGATCACGCTGCCCCCGCAGCCCCGCCATCAGCCGGATAAAGGCCATGCCGGTCATATCGTCCATCAGCGCCAGTTCTCCGGGCAGATACCCCACCTGTCGCTGTACCCGGGCTGCCTGTGTAAAACAGTCTTTTCCGAAAATACGGGCGCTGCCGCTGTCCGGCCGGACGAAACCCATCAGCTGGCGGATGGTTGTGGTCTTGCCCGCGCCATTCGGCCCCAGAAGGCCAAACGCTTCGCCCTGCTTCACCTCAAAATCCAGCCCGAACACACCCCGACCCCTGCCGTAATCTCTGGTCAGATTGCTGACTGTGATCACCGATTCGCTCATTGATATTCCTCCTTGTAGGCATAGCTGCGCAGAATGCCCCGCCACACCATGTATTCTCTTACCAGCTCCTCCAGTTCCAGAGGTTTCTGCTCCATACGGCGGCGGTGGATGTAACCGTCGGTCAGATAGACCAGCATATCCAGCACCTGCCGCGGCTGCACACCGGGGCGGAATTTCTCCAGATCCACTCCGGTGAAGTACCGCTCCCACAGCTCCTCCAGCACCCGCACCTGGTATTTTTGCAGCGCCGGGCCGATATCCCGCTCAGCGGTGTAGTACATCCGTACCGAGAATTCCAGCGCCCAGGGCAGCTTTCGCAGAATGGCCAGCTTTTCCTCCATGCCGTAATCCAGCAAATCGAAAAAGTCGGTGATGCCCGCCATCTGCTCCATCTTCATGTTCTGTTCAATAAACGACTGCAAGTACCGGGCCAGATATAGGTACAGCGTCTGCTTGTTTTTGAAATAATAGAACAAAAGCCCTTTGGAAATGCCTGCCTTGCGGGCAATCTCCTCGGTGCTGGCCCGTTTATAATCGCTTTGGGCAAACACCTCCATGGCGGCGTGCATCACCGCCTTTCGTTTTTCTCTGGGCAGCTGACGCAGCCGGTCCATTCTGCCATCCCCTTTCCCTCTTGGTCCCCTTGACCCGCCGGTCAGGGTTTCTGGCTTCATTGTACCCCATTGACTCGATTTTACAAGACCCCTTCCGCGCACAAAAAAGCCCGCCCCTGTTTCCACAGAGGCGGGCTTTTTCAGAACTTTTTCAAATGCCGGCTTTACAGGCCCTCTTCCTGCAGAGCGGCTTTCAGGGCCTTGGCGATCTGATCCGGGCAGGAAGTGGCACGGGGGCCGCAGGTGGTGCCCTCCATGCGGCGGATGGCTTCGGCAGCGGGCATGCCCTGCAGCAGCTGGCAGATGCCCTTCAGGTTGCCATTGCAGCCGCCCACCACGCTTACTTCCTGAATAATGCCATTTTCACTCAGGGTAACAGTGGTGCTGCGGGAACAGACGCCCCGGTTCTGATAGGTATGGGTCATGTTGGGTTTCTCCTTTTATTGTGCGTAACTGTGTGTTCTATCAAACGGGCAGGCACGCAAATACCTCTCCCGTTCCAACCGGCGGATGCTGCAGAGCAGCCCGCCGGGTATGGCTTGATTATGGGCAGCGACGCCGGAAAACACGCGCCGCTTCTGCATTCATCCCTTCCGGGCCTGCGCCAGCTGTTCCAGCCGCTCCAGCGCATCGTCGCCGGTACGGCACATACCCAGCGCCCGTGGGCTGCCGGTGTTGCGGCCGTGAAAATCGCTGCCACCGGTAACCAGCAGATTGCACTGAGCCGCCAGTTGATACAGCACCTTTTTATCCTCAGGGGTATTGCGGGGATGCTCAATCTCAATACCGTCAATCCGGCCCGCCAGTGCCAGCTCGGTGACCAGCTCCATGCTCTGGTACACACTGGGGTGGGCGAACACCGCCACACCCCGGGCCTTGCGGATAACTTCCAGCACCTGATCCACCGTCTGGTAGTCCGGATCATGGAGCACCTTGCCCCCCTTACCGAACAGCGGCTTATAGGTTTCCTTATAAATGCCATCCGCCAGGCCGTAGTCGCACAACACCTGCATCAGGGTGGATTTATACAGCACACCGCCGTCCTGGGCCAGGGCCAGCGCATCCTCCAGCCGGAACTGGGGATAGATCTGTTCCAGCTCCCGGCCGCTCTGGCGGCAAACCGCGTTGCGCCGGTCTGCCATCAGCTGGCAATGCGCAATCAGATCCGGGCAGCTTCCGTCCGGCCAATAGCACAGAATATGCACCCGCCGCCCCCGCTCAAAATCGAATGCGGTGAGCTCGGTGGCGGGAATCAGGCGCACATTCTCGCGCATCCGGTTGCCATAGCCGTACCGCACCGAGTGCATGGAATCGTGGTCCGAGATGGCCAGATGGCTTAAACCGACACGCGCTGCCAACCGGGGCAGCCAGTCCGCCTTCAGCGAACCGTCGGAAAATGTGGTATGAGTATGCAGATCGCCGGGCATGGGCAGTTCCCTCCTTTGACCGGAATGGCAGATACGCCGCACCGGCACCAGCCGTGGGCGTGAAAAAAGTATTATTTTGCAATTAACTTTTATTATAGCATACTTTTTGCGTCACGCAAACAATTCTTGTGTCGGATACCTCCGGACGCAAAACGCCCCGGTGGCTGCGTTTGGGCAGCACCGGGGCATAAAGCGGCCAATCAGCCGTGCTTATAATAGTTGATCAGGCAGCCGTCCAGCAGAATCTGCCGTTCATCCGCAGTCAACGGAGCCAGGCTCATGTGGAATTCCAGCGGCCCTTCCAGGCTGAGCACATAGGCTTTCACACAGGAAAGATCACCGGCCAGAGCTTCCCGCACATTGGGAACCAGCACATAGTCGCCAAGGCCGAAGGGGGTGGGGCCGGCCAGCTGGAAAGGCAGCATACCCCAGTTGATCAGGTTGGAGCGATACCGTTTGGTGGCGTATTCCACCGCAATATTTGCGCCTGCACCCAGCACGCGCTGACAGCTGGCAGCCTGCTCACGGGCAGAACCGTCGCCGGGCTTCACCGCGTAGATGCTGGAGGCAATGCCCAGCTGTTTCCAGTCAAGCTCACCGCAGCCGGGCACCTGATGGATGCGCTCCAGCAGATCCGTATTGCCCTCACCTGCAGCACGGGCAGCCTCCTCGGCCTGAACCGCTTTGGCGCGGCCCACATATTCCGGATCCTTGCGGCTGAGGGTGAACTCGGCCAGACCCAGAGGATTGGAGCGGTAGGAGCTGGTCTCACCGCTGGGAATCAGCTCATCGGTGGTGGTCACCGGATCGGTGATGTAGCTGCTGATCTTCAGCAGCAGATTCTCGGGCAGAGGCTGGATGGCCGGCCAGTCCTTGATGTTGGGCCCAAGGCGCAGCAGCTCGTCGTAATTGCCCTTGCCGTAGCCGGAATAAACGCGGCTGCGGTAGCTGGAATCATCGAACTCATAGGGCGGAATGGTGGGATCGTAATCAATGTCGGTGGCGGGGGTCAGGATGCCACCGTTGCGGGTGGTGGCCGCAATGGAGCGAGCATCCATCAGTGCCACGCCGGCAATCTGCCCGCTGCCCGGCTTGGAGCCTTCCCGGCTGGGGAAGTTGCGGGTGGTATGACGAATGCTCAGCGAACCATTGGCCGGCACATCGCCCGCACCGAAGCAGGGGCCGCAGAATGCGGTACGAACCGTGGCGCCGCCTGCCATCAGGCTGGCCAGAGCACCATTCTTCATCAGAGCCATCATGGTGGGCTGGCTGGAGGGATATACGCTCAGGGCATACTCCCCATTGCCGCCGGTGTGATCCTTCAGGATGGTGGCTGCCTCGCAGATATTGGAGTACATACCGCCTGCACAGCCGGCGATCACGCCCTGATCCACCCGCAGCTTGCCGTTCTCGATCTTGCTGACCAGATCCAGCCGGATCTTGCCGCCCATCAGGGCTGCGCAGTCCTCCTCGGTCTTGTGCAGGATGTCCTCCAGATTCTGGTTCAGCTCCTCGATGGTATACACGTTGGAGGGGTGCATGGGCAGGGCAATCATGGGGCGAACCTTGGAAAGATCCACCTCTACCAGGCCGTCGTAATAGGCCAGATCCGCCGGGGCCAGTGCTTTATAATCGCCGCCGCGGCCGTGCACGGTCAGGTAATCGTGGGTGACCTCGTCGGTGCACCAGATGCTGGACAGACAGGTGGTCTCGGTGGTCATCACATCAATACCACTGCGGTATTCCAGAGGCAGCTCAGCAATGCCGGGACCCACAAATTCCATCACCTTGTTCTTCACATAGCCGGTTTTGAACACCGCGCCGATGATGGCCAGCGCCACGTCCTGCGGGCCCACACCCACTGCGGGCTTACCGGTCAGATACACTGCCACCACACCGGGGCGGGCCACATCATAGGTGCGGCCCAGCAGCTGCTTGGCCAGCTCGCCGCCACCCTCACCAATGGCCATGGTGCCCAGCGCACCGTAACGGGTATGGCTGTCCGATCCGAGGATCATCTTGCCGCAGCCGGCGTACATCTCACGCATATACTGGTGGATAACCGCCAGGTGAGGAGGCACATAAATGCCGCCATATTTTTTGGCAGCGGAAAGACCAAACAGGTGGTCATCCTCGTTGATGGTGCCGCCCACCGCGCACAGGCTGTTGTGGCAGTTGGTGAGCACATAGGGCACCGGAAACTTTTCCAGCCCGGAAGCCCGGGCGGTCTGCACAATGCCCACGAAGGTGATGTCGTGGCTGGTCATGGAATCGAATTTCAGCTTCAGCATCTCCGGGTCACCACTTTGATTGTGTGCCTGCAAAATGCCGTAGGCAATGGTGCCGGTATGAGCATCCTTCACCGCATTTTCATCAAAGCCCAGAGCCGCCAGCTTTGCGGGGGCCTCGCCGTCTGCCTGCACCCACTGACCGCGGGCGTAGTACATGCCGGTCTTGCTGCAAGTTACCATTGAAAAAACCTCCTTAAACAGGGTTTCGGTGTCTGCACGGCGTTTGGCTTTTTGCTTCCCACCCGATCTGTTCCGGTTTTATCCGCGCCGTGCACACTTCACCGGGCAAAAGCCTGTATGAATTGATTATAGCACAAAGGGCCCGGCAGCGCCAACCGCTCACCGGGCCCTTTGTGGCAATTTTTTCGTTTTTTCGCGCCTTTTTCCCGCCCGTTCTGCCCGCTGCCCTGCGGCACGGGCTCACAGATAGAGATTCATCAAAATAAAGTCGATCCATTTACCGTCAATCTTAAAAAAGCCGGGGAATCGACCGATTTCTTCAAAACCGTATTTGCGATAAAGAGCCTGTGCGCGGGTGTTGTCTGCCCGTACTTCCAGCGAAATGATCTCAACCCCCGCATTGTTCTTCGCAAAATCGATCGCCGCCTCCATCAGCCGGCTTCCTACCCCCTTGCCCCAGCACTCCTTCAATACCGAAATGCCGATCTCAGCCCGGTGGCTGGCCCGGGCCAGAGTCATGGCCCGAAAACTGAGAGAGCCCACCATGCGCCCATCCAGCCGGGCCACAAAAAATGCACTGGTGGGGTTTTCCGCCATAGCCCGCAAATACTCCTGTTCCTGTTCCACCGTGATGGAAGGCCCCTCGGCACCAAAGGTCAGGTTATCGGTTTCCGAGCCCACCTGCCGCAGCACAGCCAGCAGCTCTTGGGCATCTTCCGGGCGGCCCTGCTCCACACAAAGCCGCTCGCCACAGTGTTCACTCATGGTCGATTCCTCCCTGAATCATTTATTTGCAAAGGTTTCCATTCGCATCAAAATAGCCATTTTCCATTATGTCGTTCAGACTGTTCAGCACCCGCTGCCTGTCCGCATCTTCTTCCAGAAGGCTCACCCGGCCGCCGGTCTGAATGCAGGGCAGCAGCTGTACCGTGGCGCCTGCCGCCCCCGGTTCACTCACTGTTACCTTTAAAAGGGCGGAGTCCAGTGTTTCCATATTGAACCAGAAGTTGCCCAGGCTGTACAGCACCGGGGTATCCTGCCGCCAGCCCGCTCCCTGCAAAATGTGGGGATGTGCGCCCACGATCAGATCTGCCCCTGCCTCGGTAAAACGGGTTGCAAGGTCGGTCTGGGCCTGCTCCAGCACAGTGGAGCCTTCGGTACCCCAGTGGACGTAGACCACCAGATAATCGCACTGCTCGCTGGCCGTCTGAATGGCCTGCACTGCAAGCTCCGGGTCATAACAGCGCAGCACACCGGGGCTGGGTTCCCCCGCCTCCGGGGTAAGAATGTATTTTTCCGCACGGGTACAGGCAACGTATCCGATCTTCATACCGCCCACCAGAAAGAACTGGGGCTGCATGGCTTCCTCCAGGTTTTTGCCCGCCCCCACATAGGGAATATTCGCACCTTGCAGGGTGGACAGAGTATCCAGAAAAGCATCCTCACCATAATCAAAGCAGTGGTTGTTGGCAAGGCCCACAATATCTGCCCCCAGCTGCTGCCACATGGAAACATTGGCGGTTTTGGCCCGGAAGGTGAACTGCTTGCCCGGCATGGGGCTGCCCCGGTCGGAAAAGGCGAACTCGTTGTTGCACAAAAGCACATCCGCCGCACGCATTTCGGCCAGCAGGCTTTCGCCAAAGCAGTCCTCAATACCGGCAGTCTTTGCATAGTGGAGCATGTTATACCAGTCGTCGGCAAAGTTCACATCGCCGGTGAAGGCCAGCACCGCCGGACCATCCGTCACACCGGTATCGTGCACATTTTCCGCCATGGGCTGGGTGTAGAGCGCCTGATAATAGAGGTAGCTTTTGCCGCTGACCTGCCAGAACAGCTCCTTGCTGTATCCTTCGGTTTTCACTGCGGCAGCCAGAGCGGTGCAGATGCCCGGAGACTGCTCTTCGCAAAAGCGCAGGAAATCGGCAGTAAGCTCTTGCGGCGCACCGGCCGCAAGCAAAACCTCAAGCGCAGCTTCGGCCTGCTGCTGCGGGGTCGGGGATGCCGTGGGCACAGCGGAAGCGGACGCTTGCGAAGCGGCGCTCTGGGGCGGCAACACCACCCGGACACCGGTATTCATTAAGTAATGGGGCACGCCCCGGCTGACCACGAGCAGCGCGGCGGCACACGCAGCCACCGCCAGAACACGGGCAGGGGTTTTCATAACTTCAGCCCTCCTGTTTGGTTGGTATAATGATGCTTTCAGTATACGTTTTTTCGGGCAATTCGGCAAGCATCGACCGAAAAAACCATTTGACTTTTAAGGAACCATGCTGTATACTGAATCTTGTTCCATAATTGCAGATTCTGTGCAGATGTAGTTTAGTGGTAGAACTCCAGCTTCCCAAGCTGGCTGTGTGGGTTCGATTCCCATCATCTGCTCCAAAGAAACCCCGCAAGGCGCAAGGCTTTGCGGGGCTTTTGTTTTGCGGGATAACACACTTTTGAACACACACTTATAAATTGACAGATTGATCCATCTGGACTAATTTTACGGTGGACAAATCAACATATTCCCAAAAGACGTCTATATGGGTTTCAAATTCACTTATTTTTTTCGTTTGGATCCAGACAATAATGGGGGCTTCTTCCACTTTGTAGAGGTGCCCCTGTATCACTTTTCCTGTCGATAGAGCTTTTGCTGAGAATACATCTTCTCGGTTCCAACTGTTGCTTGTAAACCACTGTTTGACCATGATAATTCCTCCTTTTGCGTCATTTTAATACATGGAGAAGTTAGTTGCAAGGAATTAAAGTCCACTTTAATGGACTTATACAGCTGGTTGAAAAATGTCTCGATTCTCATTGACTTAAAATAAGCAGAAGGCCCGCCAGGACGAACCCGGCGGGGCCTTCTGCTTATCAAACGCCAAACGCTGCTCGCAGCTGCTCAGTGTAGAACTGGCTGTAATCCTCTGCGTTCAGATACTGGATGAACGGCTTGTCCAACTCCACACCTTCCAGCTCACAGAACTTTTCCAGCTTCCGGCCGAAGGTGACAGCCTGATTCAAATTGGTGCTGGGCTGGATCTTGAAGTCAATTGCCAGAGACTCCAGTTCATCGCACCAGCTTTCGGCGCTGAAGATGTACTTTTCCATCTCTTTGGTGTACATCCCTTTGCTCTCAAACAGTGCCTTGAGGGAGCGCAGGGCATTGCTGTCGCCGATGAACTGTTTCCACATACGGTCCCGCGTTTCATCATCCAGCTTTTCCCCTGCTGCACTGGTCAGGGCAATGGCCGCCTGAAGTTCCGGGGAGATAACGAAACTCTCTTCCATGGCCATGGCTGCCTTGCGGATCGTCGCCAGGCTCAGCGAAATGCTGGTGCTCAGCTCACCGGCTCGTTTGACCAGGTATGCCTTGGCCTCGTTTGTTTTGGCGGCGACACCCTCCTCGGTCAGGTACTCTTCCTTCGCGATTTCCCGGGCCTTCTTCTGAAAGTCTGTCACTGCATTGGCGAAGAGCGCCAGCTCCGAAAAGATGCTCTGCGCGCCGTCTTTGATGGCCTTCTGATTGTTGTTCATGGTTCAATCCTCCATAAGTAAAATATATCGCAAGGGGCCGTGCGCCCCCTGTTTCGTGGTTGTGGTTGACCGGCCGTTATTGCTGCACATCATCGAAAAAGCCGTACAACTCCTTTGCATCCAGGCCCAGCAGCTCGGCCAGGTGCTTTGTGCTGGATGCAGCAAGGCGGCGTTCCCGTTCCTCTTGTCTCTCCACAAGGCGCTCCTGCACGCTGCCGCCGCTCTTCCAGGCTCCGAAGCCGGTTCCCTGGTAGGCCCGGGAAAGAAGATCCTCGCCGTAGAACCGGCGCAGCTCCTGGTTTTGGCGCAGCGCCCGCAGCGCCTTGTCCTCCATCTGTCGGGTTCGCTCCTGGGTTACTCCGTCAAGCTTGGCGGCCTGCCGGAGGGTCAGTCCCTCATAGAATCGCCGGGCAATCACATCCCTCTGCCGATCGGGCAGCAGGGACAGCGCCTTGTCCAGCACCGCCCGCAGCTCCTGCCGGTAGCTGTTCTGCTCTGCATCCTCAAAGGCCTGGGCAGCCGCCGGGTCTGGGGTTACATCGGCCCGGGTAACTTCTCCGGCATCGTCCCACGGAACAGGCTCGTCCAGGCTCTGGGCGCTGTCCAACGGTTCCGCCGAGACTCTCACCCGGCGGCCGTCCTCTGTGACCACATACCGCCCCCGGCCCTGCAAGATGGCCTTCTGGATTCGATGCTGCACAAAATATTGCAGCGCCGTCAGAAAAGCGCCTTTCTCCGGGTTGTGGTACTCTGCTGCCTCTTTCACGGCAAAATAGCCTTCCTGGTCGAAGTCCTCCAGGGTAACCCCGGCGGATTCGGCCACGCTCTGATTCCGGCTGTACCAGCGCCAGAACATTGTGTGAATCACAGGTCGGTTGATTTCCCACAGCTGAGCCAGGGCCGCACTGTTGCCCTGACGGGCCAGCTGGGCGAGCATGTTGTTCAGCTCCTGGCGCTGATCGATCGGCGGTGCGGCCTGCTGTACGCCCGTTCCGCCGGGGGTTCTGGTTTCTTCCATTGTGCTGCCCTCCCGTTCGTGCTATACTGGTGATAAGGTTGTGGGCCGTCCGGGAGGGCGGCTCTTTTTTATTGCCCGGATTCCGGCCATATGCTGGCCAGATGGGAAAGCGCGTTACCATGGAATCGCAGGCAAGCGCGAACCCCATCTTCCCGGGTATTTCCCAGCAGCACCGCCGAGATATCCTTCCACGCCGTGCGCCGGATACTGTTCTTGCCGGTCCGTGGATCTTTGGAGGGTTCCAGATACCGCAGCCGCAGCACCGCCCGTTCCAGCGGATCAGGCAAAGCGGCCACAGCGGCCTCGATCTCCGCCATCTCCCGGCGGTTGGCTTGTACGATGGGAGCAATCTCCCGAGCGTACTCATCCGACCTGCTGCCGCATGGGGAAGGCCATTCCTGGTCCATCTGCTGAAGTGTGGCCAACCGCTCCAGCCGGATGCGTACTTCCAGCCGAAGCCCGGTGTATCGTTCCAGCCGGGTTTTGGCCTCGTCTCTTGTCATGTTTTCACCAACCTTTTCCGACATTTTGGCCGGGGCAACCTCGCAGCCACCCCGGCGGGTCTATCAAGTGTTCAGCTCAGCCAGCAGCTGGGCGGCCTTTTCTTCGGGGGTAGTGAGCGCCTGGGTAACCAGGGCCGACCGATCGGGCGAAAGGGCACCGCCCAAAAGATGCTGCAGGAATGTCAGCACCACCTGTACTTGTGCGAAAGTCGCCATTGTGATTCCTCCTCTCATTCGTGGGTGTTGGAAGCTGTGTGGGTTCTTCGTCTCCGCGCCCGCTCTTCTCTGATGCCGCTGATCCGGCCGGCGTTAAATATATCCGCTGCAAACACGGCAGTTTCCCAGCCGAAGGCGTGGGGGTCATCGGTTCCGCTGCGCAGCTTCAAAAGCTCGTTTACAAGGGCATCTGTGGCGATGAACGCGGGGTTATACTGGCCGAGGGGATCGGCTTCATGTGCCGTTATGTGAATTGCATTCCGGCTCACAGCGCCTCACCCCCTTCCAGAACCAGCCCGGCGGCCAGGCAGCAGCCAGCGGCGCCGAAGCCCCACAGGATGCACAGCACGAGGCCGGGGACGATGCCCACAAGCCCTTCCACGATGGCCCCAAGCTGGCCCACGGTCAGCAGGGCATAGAACACAGTGGCGATGAGAAAAGCCGTCTGGCGGGCCTTTCCGGCGGTCTGTTGCCTGCGGTATGTACGGTTCATTCCGCTGCGCCTCCTTCCTGCTGCTCGGCGATCTGGGCGGCGGTGCGCTGCCAAAGCTCGGACAAGTCCACATCTGCGCCCAGACTCTCGCCCTTGCGCACGGTGGTAACGGTGTAGCCCTGGGCGGCAAACTGCTGGGAAATCCAGCCCGCCGGGCGGATTCCAAGGCGACCGAGCGCGCTGATCCGACCGCCGTCCAGCACCACGGCCTCACGCTTTACGGTGCGGGGCTTCGGCTCCCGCTGGTCGATGTACTCCACCTCGTAGGCGGTCAGATTGATGGTCTTGAAAAATTTCATTGCTCATTCCTCCGTTTTCTGATAAACTTGGAGGGAAACAGGGGTTGTCAAATCTGTTTCCCATTTTGCCGGTTGAGAAGTTGGCGCTTCTCAGCCGGCTTTTTTGTTGCCCGGGGCACGATCGAAAAAGTAGTGGTGCCACTCCTCCGGCGGGATCTGCAGCACATCGGCAATAGCTTCGATCTGCCAGGCCGTGAAAGGTTGTCGGCCCTGCATCCGGCTGCTCAGGGTGCTTTCTGCCATCCCGGCCCGCCGGGCCACCTCTGCCTGAAGGATCTCCTTCTCCACCATTCTTACGCGCAGTGCTTTGAATAACATCGTTCATTCCTCCTGTCCGGCTTCGATCATGGCCAGTGCCCGGCGGTCGATGCAGAGCACCGGCCCATGGTCGGGGTGCGTTCTGCAAAATTCCATCATGCGGGCCGTGACCTGCTCCGGGGTGTCGCCGGTCATGGCTGCAATCTGCTCGGCGTTGAAATACTCCTCTTCGCCGAACTCGTTGCCCAAGGTAAGCCGCAGCCAGGCAAGCGCCCCGCTGTGGGGCAGGCCCCGGGCTTCGGCGCTGGCCAGCAGATCCAGCAGCTTGTCCAGGGTCACGCCGTACTTGCGGTACCGCCGGGCGATAAGTTCCAGTTCGCTGTGTGCTTTCATGACTTCTCCTCTTCCTCCCTCCCGACTTCCGGGTCTTTGATGTACAGATATTGGGCGTAGGCGTTCAGCTTCTCCAAGGCAGCCAGACTGATTTGAGCTGTGATGCTGCCAATGTTCTGCCGATATGCCGTGCGTTTGTCCGGGGTGTTCACTTGGCCGCCTCCTCTCTCAGGCTACGCGCGATGCTGAGCAGGGCGCAGCTCTTTGCTTCGTAGTCGTACCAAGCGCACGAATGGCGAAGGCACTGTCCCCACTGGGGACTGCTCAGAGCGGCGACGATAAGCAGCAGGGGACAATAATTGTCGGTCGGGTTCATGGTGTTCACTTGCTTCCCTCGCTTTCCAGAATCATAACGTTGTGGCCCCGCTCAATTGCGGTGGTCAGGATGCAGCCGCCTTCCGGCTGATTGGTGTAGCGATCCGGGCAAGCCGGGTCACAGGGTAGCCCGTCGATGGGGCAAATGGTCTCACTCATGGCTGTACCTCCCCATATTCGATGCCGCTGAAATGGTCAAAAGCTCCGGCCGGGGAGAGGTACCCGCATTCATCGTGCACCATAGCGGAGACGTCCGTTGTTCCGTCCCGCCCTTCAATAAGAGCCAGGCACACAACGCGTTCACGGGTGCGGTAGGCGTGGCCGTCTGGGTCGTTCCCTTCAAGGATGGCCCACATATCAGCAGGCGCAGGGATGATCTGTAAAATTTTATCGCTCATGGTTTATTCTCCTTTTGCATGTACTATTGTTGTATGGTTGCGGAATTCGCCTAGCTTTCGGCCCGTGGGGCAGATGCTCACGGCCCTATAGAGTGATGGTGATGAGCATCTGGGTCTAAGAATGGCTTCACAGCGCCGAAAAACGGCAGAAACTCAGGATGAGCACCTGGGGGTGGGGTGAGCATCTGGGGGTCAGATGCTCAGATGGGGTCAGCTGCTCACATTGAGCATCTGCCAAATAATGGCTTCACAAGGCCATTTATTGACCCAGATGCTCATTTACAGCACCACGGTATACGACATACCATTTATTCACCCCATCCTTTAGCCGTATTTGTTTTATCTCAATGTTGCCATCGGCTTTAAGGTCGTCCCTTGCGCGCCTAAATGTCGTATCGCTGCACCCGGTATCTTCCCTGACTGCAAGTCGGAGTTTGTCGCTCTCCATGCTGCCCGTCTGACTTTCATTGAGGATGGAAAGAATAGCCTCTTTGGCTTCATCCTTGGAAGCCGCCGGGCGTGTGGGCTTGTCCATGATGAAGTCATAGTCCTTTTTATCGGTGGTGCCCTGGTACACTGCCACAGCGGTTTTGACCCCTTCCACGGTTGCTCCTTCGATGGTGAAAAGCGTCGTTCGGCACTCGGGGGCGTAGCTGTTCTTCTCGTTGCTGACATAGACTTGCTTTGTCACCCGATCCCGGCCCATCATAACAACGCACCGGGATGCGTCCCAGAGGTCTGCAGAATCGGCCAGACGCTGACGGCCTGCAACGGAGCCTTTCTTGTTGGAGTGGGCCACAAGCAGCCCGGCGGAATTGGTTTCACGCAGGACGGCCCTGAGTGGCGTTGTGGCACCGCGCATCTGGTTGCGCTCGGCCATTTTCACATCCATGGGGAGAAATGCCTGATACGGGTCTACTATAACCAGATCGGGCGCGGTGTTGCGGATGATCTCGGCCATTAACTCGCTGTCGATCGACAATAAGCAGCCGTTCTTGCGAAAGAAGCCGTCCGAAGTTTCCACAAACACCTTTTCCACATCTGCTCCGGCAGCCAGAAGTCTGGGCCGCAGTACCTTTGCGGGGTCATCCTCTCCAGAAAAGATCAGTGCACGGCAGGGCTTTGAAATGCTTCCAGGGAAAAAGTCGCTTTCCCGGGCTGTGGTCGCGTGGGCGATCAGCTGCGCTTGCCAGAGCCCCTTGCCGGTGCCGCCGTCTGCGCCCAGCACAGACAGTTCACCGCGCGGGAATAGCCCGGGGATAAGCCATTCAACGGCGGCCGTCTGAATCTGGCTCAGGCCGATGGGCGCAAGCTGTGGTACGATGATGCTGCCGGTATGTTCCGCCCTGCCGAACACATCGCCCCCGGCGGAAATGCGGGCAGCTCGGGCGGCCTGCTCAAAATCTTCATCGGAGATCCCAAGCACGACAGCTCGCCGGTAGATAATGTCCAGGTAGCTTTTCCGTGAAATTGGGGTGGGCTGCTGGAAGGCCGGTAGAAAAGATTCGGGCCGTAGCAGCTCCGCCGGGGTGCCGATTGCATCCAGCATGGTTTGATATTCCTGTCCGGTCAATGAATCACCCCCGGTGCATTCTCTTGGTTGTTCATTGCTTCATCTCCGCTTTGCTGGTGTCCTGGGGGCAAGTCTAAAATCTTCCTGATGCTGGCCACGATACCGGGGGTGGCCAGCTCTCCGGTCTGGATTTTATGTAGGTAGGACCGGTCGAAATAGCGGCCCGTATCAATCTGCACTTGCTCAATCAACCATTCCTTGGGCTGGTTAATATCAACAAGCGCATGAGCGATTTCTTTACCGAACGGACAAAGTTCTTTTCGCGCCAATGCCTTTCAGCTCCCTTCTATTGACTTTTACGCGCAAGTGTAATATATTGGGATTATCAAGCATTGCGATATTACGCTTTCGCGGTATGTGACTAGTATATTATGCTTTTGCGTAAAATTCAAGCGCATTTTAAGCGTTCGCGTAATTTCGGCGTATTCCACAAAACGGAGCTGAAATTATGAGTAGACTATACGAGACAATAGCTCATCTCTGTACCGATAGAGGAATTACCATAACAGAGCTTTGCAGACAAAGCGGCGCAAGTCGCGGGTCACTTTCTGACCTCAAAATGGGGCGAAAACAGTCTTTATCAGCTGATACGCTCTCTAAAATCGCCACATATTTCGGCGTCTCAATGGATGATCTGCTCGGAACGCATACCAAGCCACGCGGGAGAACTGTCTCCACAAGTGATCCAAACGACAGATATCCTTATTTACTGGGGAAATTGCTGGATGGAACTATAACGCCAGTCGAACAGGAAGAGCTGGCCGTTTGGCAGAGATGGAACCGCCTTGGCGGCTACTTTGAGCGTCTGAACGAGGAGGGACAGCTCGAAGCAGAAAAACGTGTAAGAGAATTGACAGAGATCCCCCGCTACCAAGCCAAGCCAACCGCAGAACCCACAAACCCCACCCCAGAGGGAAATTGACCCCCAAAGAGTAAAACCCCACCACAGGCCCAGCCAGGGGCCGCAGAGAGCGCGGGAAGATGCTCACCATCTGGGCAACTGGCCATATTGCCGAAATTATCGGCAATATACGGAGCCTGTTGCACCGGTGCGAAAACCTGAAAAACCTTAAATCCCGGAGCCTCTGCCTATGCTGGAATATGAAGAAACCGTACATCCGTGCGCGTATGGAACGGGACAAGAACGGCGGCGCGGCATTTTGTAACACGATACGCGCGGGAGTCGTCCAAAATTTGGACAACTCGAAGCAGCTCCACCGGCGTCCGAAATTCGGACCCCGGCCAGCCGATCGGCCGCTGCACCGTTGTCGCACGGTGCGACAGCGGTACCAGTGCGACAAATTGTCGCATCGGTGGGGCAGCTTAAAGCGACCCCATCCCAGGGCAAAAGGGGGTAGCGAAACGTGACCCCCTTTGCGGGCATCGCAAATTGCGAAGGGCAGAATAGGGGCGGTAAACCGCCGACCCCTTGCCGCATCGATGGCAGCAAGGAGGTTGCGACAAAATGTCGCAACCATGCAGCCAGATCAGGGCAGAGATAAGCCAGGCTTATACCAGCCGCCGGGCCGGAGCTGATCGGCAAGCAATGCTTTATTGGCCAAGTCCTGCGAAAACGGCGCTTGCTGGGAATCTCCCAGACCCATGGATCATCGCATTGTGATGGCAGCGCATTTCTCCGAAACGCTATGGAAGATAGGCCCGGAGGGGCCCCGGCCTTTGCAGCTGGGGACGGCTCATTCCTGGAAAGGTAGCGAAAGCCGGTGGTTTTCCCGCTGAGTTCTACTTTTCGCCGCCCAGAACTGCAACTCGCTGGATTTCCGACCAGACAAAAAAGAAAAGCCCCCGGCGGCTGCCGGAGGCGGGAAAGGAAAAAGCTATGAAGATCTTCACCATAATCGGCGGCGTGAACGGCTGCGGAAAATCCAGCCTTACCGGCTCCCTGAAGGCCGAGCGCACCGATCTGGGCATTATCGTAGACCCGGACAAGCTCACCGCTGAGCTGGGCGGGGATGAATACGAGGGCGGCAAGCTGGCCGTGGATAAGCTGGAGAAGGCCCTGGCCGATGGGGTCAGCTTTACCCAGGAAACCACCCTTTCCGGCGGCTACACCCGCAAGCTGGCCCGCCGGGCTAAAGAGGCCGGATACTACATCCGCCTGTATTACATCGGGCTGGACACCGTGCAGGAGAGCCTTCAGCGCATCCAGAACCGCGTCCGCAAGGGCGGGCATGATATTCCTCAGAAGGATGTGGAAAGCCGTTTTGCCCACCGTTTTGCCGATGTGGCGAAGGTGCTGCCCTACTGCGACGAGGCCCGCTTCTTCGACAATGACAACGGCTTTGTGCTGGTGGCCGAGTACCGGAACGGCGAGATCCTGCCCATTGGCAGCCGCCGGCCGGAATGGCTGGTGCAGCTGATGGCCGTAATGGAATAACCTGCAACAACGAAAAAAGCCGCCCTCTGCGCCAACAGAGAACGGCCTTTTGATAGACAGCTTACCCCAAAGGGATAATGCAGCCCGAACACCTGTATTATAACCTCTTTGTGGTGGGCTTGTCAAAGTGTGCCTGTATGTCACCCTCTTTGTGGGAGGGTGCGGGTAGAAACAAGGAGGTTTATTTTTATGGAAAAACGCACAAACACCGCGTCTTGGGACGAGAAGAACCGCCGCTGGCGGATCAGTGTGCAGCGAGACGGTCAGCGCCGCAGCTTCTACAGCTCCACTCCCGGGCGCACCGGTCAGAGGGAGGCCAACGCCAAGGCAGACCGCTGGCTGGAATCCGGGGTGAATGCTGCTGGCGCCACGGTGGCCAGCGTCTACCCGGAATGGATCAAGCGGCTGCAAACCACCACCAGCGCATCCAACTGGCGGCCCATCGACAGCCGGTGGCGGAAGTGGATCAATCCGGCCATCGGGGGCAAAAAGCTGGATCGGATCACGGAGCAAAACCTGCAGGATATTGTGGACGCTGCCTTCGCCGCGGGTCTTTCCAAGAAGACGCTCACTTCCATGTGCTGCGATCTGCGGGCCTTCTTCAAATTTTGCCGCCGGTCCAAGCTGACCACCTTCAGCCCCGAAGATCTTACCATCCCCGCCGGGGCCAGAAACAAGGGCAAAGAGATCCTTCAGCCCGCCGACCTGGTGAAGCTTTTCAACATCGACACCACCACCCGCTGGGGCAAGCGTGTGCCGGAGGAATATATCCACGCATACCGGGTGCAGGTTCTTACCGGCCTTCGTCCCGGGGAGCTGCTGGGGCTGGAATGGGCAGATCTGAAGGGACACACCCTCCATGTGCAGAGATCCATCAACTGCCGGGGCGAGGTGACCAAAGGCAAGAACGAAAATGCTGTGCGCAGTGTGCAGCTGCCTGATCTGGCCTTTGCCGAGATTCAGGCGCAGCGGGCCATGACCGGCCACAGCAAGCAGATCTTCGGGATCAGCAACCAGCAGAACTACGCCAAACGCTGGGCCGTGTACTGCGCGGCCAACGGCCTCACCCCGGTTTCCCCGTATGAGCTGCGCCACACCTTCGTTTCCATCGCCCAGGTTCTGCCGGAGGGACAGGTAAAACGCTTGGTTGGCCACAGTCGAAGCATGGACACCTTCGGCATTTACGGCCATAGCGTGAATGGCCAGGATGAGCAGGCCGCCGACACTCTGGGGGGCGTCTTTTCTTCGCTGCTGAGCCGTCAGGCGTAACACACCCGGTAACACACTCTCGCTTTTTCTTCTGTGAAGAGAATCTCCCGGCGGCCTTGATTCTTCGTGAAAAGCGGGTTAAGACGTGACTTGCCACACCTCTATTTTCCCTGATAAAAGGCCGCTTTCTGGTTCGATTCCCATCATCTGCTCCATCCAGAAAAGCCCGGCTTTTACAGCCGGGCTTCAGCTTGTAGAAAAACCTGCTGTGGCAATCAAGCCAGAGCAGGTTTTTTGCATGA
>JACXXQ010000333.1_pt1 | contig 27246 bp, 34 predicted proteins | sample 8621361 | NCBI WGS metagenome assembly JACXXQ01 (sample SAMN15503820, study PRJNA645414) | gut metagenome | isolation source: feces | host: Bos taurus | place: USA | collected 2016 | reverse complement strand
AAACGTCCGGCTCTGGCCGGAACGTTTCTCACACCGCTCCGCCTGCCCTCCTTTTTCCCACAAAATCCTGCGGGGCAGGCTTTCGCGGGGGCCCTTCTTCTGCGCATCGGGCAGCCGGTGCGCTTTTTCTTTTTATAGGGCACAAACAATCCTGTGCGTCGGCACTCGCAAAAGCTGCACAGGCGGCAAATATCGTGACTTTGCAGCAGGTCTGTGATAAAGTAAAGAGGAGAAGATTTGCCAAAAGGAGGCGCCCGCCATGGAATCCGCGCTCAAAACCAAATACAAGCTGGCCAATGCCCTGAAAGAACTGGTGGGCCGCGAACCTCTGGACAAAATCACCGTCAAACAGATTGTGGAGGGCTGCGGTGTGAGCCGCCAGACCTTCTATCGCTGCTTTCTGGATAAATATGATCTGGTAAATTGGTATTTCGAGCGACTGGTGGAGCAGTCCTTCAAGGAGATGGGCGTGAGCCTTACCCTGCGGGAGGGCCTTCTGAACAAGTTCCGTTTCATCAAGGCGGAGCAGAGCTTTTTTGCCTGCGCCTTCGGCAGCCACGATGCCAACTCGCTGATGGCCTACGATTACGAGTATATCTACCGTTTTTACAGCGAGATCATCACCCGCAAAACCGGCGCGCCCCTTACGGAAGATGTGGCGTTCCTTCTGGAAATGTACTGCCGTGCATCCATCCAGATGACCGCAAGCTGGGCGGTGAGCGGTATGAAACGCAGCCCGGAACAGATGGTGGAATTGCTCATTGAGGCGATGCCCCAGCGGCTGGAGTTGCTGCTGCGGGATCTGCATCCGGAAGCCTGAAATCTGCCTTTCCGGCCTTTTTGATAAAATTATGAAATGTGACACTGGGATTCATGTGTAACTTGTAAAAGGGAAAACCACGTTGTTATAATAATAACAGTGAAGCGCTTCCCGCAGGGTTGCAGCGGAAGAAGCGTCCCGGTTTTACTTTCATAACAAAAAGGAGAGGTTTACCCATGGCTAACCGCATTGTTCTGAACACCATTTCCTATCATGGCAAGGGTGCCATTGAAAACATCGTTCCCGAGCTGACCGCCCGCGGCTACAAAAAGGCTTTTGTCTGCTCCGACCCCGATCTGGTAAAGTTCGGTGTGACCAAGAAGGTTACCGATCTGCTGGATGCTGCCGGCTTCGCTTACGAAGTTTACAGCGAGATCAAGCCCAACCCCACCATCGAGAATGTACAGCACGGCGTTGAGGCCTTCAAGGCTTCCGGTGCGGACTGCATCGTAACCATCGGTGGCGGCTCCTCCATGGATACCGCCAAGGCCATTGGCATCATCATCAACAACCCCGAGTTTGCCGACGTGCGCAGCCTGGAGGGCGTTGCTCCCACCAAGAAGCACGCTGTGTTCACCATCGCTGTTCCCACCACCGCCGGCACCGCTGCCGAGGTTACCATCAACTACGTCATTACCGACGTGGAGAAGAAGCGCAAGTTCGTTTGTGTGGATACCAACGACATCCCCGAGGTTGCCGTGGTTGACCCCGATATGATGAGCAGCATGCCCAAGGGCCTGACCGCTGCCACCGGTATGGACGCTCTGACCCATGCCATTGAGGGTTACATCACCAAGGGCGCCTGGGAAATGACCGATATGTTCCATCTGAAGGCCATCGAGCTGATCTCCAAGCACCTGCGTGGCGCTGTGGCCAACACTCCGGAAGGCCGTGAGGGCATGGCACTGGCTCAGTACATCGCCGGTCAGGGCTTCTCCAACGTGGGCCTGGGCATTGTGCACAGCATGGCTCACAGCCTGGGCGCTGTTTACGATACACCCCACGGTGTTGCCAATGCCATCCTGCTGCCCACTGTGATGGAGTACAACGCTCCCGCTACCGGTGAGAAGTACCGCGATATCGCCAAGGCCATGGGCGTGGAAGGCACCGAGACCATGACCCGCGACGAGTACATCAAGGCCGCTGTGGACGCTGTGAAGAAGCTGAGCGCCGACGTGGGCATCCCCGCCGACCTGAAGGAGATCGTGAAGGAAGAGGACGTGCAGTTCCTGTCTGAGTCCGCTTACGCCGATGCCTGCCGTCCCGGCAACCCCCGCGGCACCAGCGTGGAGGAGATCGCTGCTCTGTACCGCAGCCTGCTGTAAGCAATATTTTGCATCTGCTTTGTGCGCCCCGAGTTCGCTCGGGGCGCATTTTTATTGGTGTATTTGGATCATCGCGCCGGATCCAGCTGCGCCCGCAGCTCCTGTACCGCCGCCTTTTCAATTCGGGAAACATAGCTTCTGCTGATTCCCAGAAGCTGGGCTACCTGTTGCTGGGTCAGTGGGGGTTGGCCGCTCAGGCCGTAGCGGAGCAGAATCACCTGCCGTTCCCGGCCGGTGAGCTGCTGTACCAGCGCGCGCAGTCGGCTGGATTCCTCCCGGCACTCGCAGTCCTCGTCCAGAAGAAAATCATCGGGTACCACATCCAGCACGGTCAAATGGCTGCCGTCCTTGCTGGTCTGAATCGGCTCCTGCATGGAAAGGGTAAGGGGAGCCTTCCGTTCCCGCCGAAGGTGCATCCGTATCTCATTTGCTATCCTCACTCCAAGGCGCGTTTGCAAAAGCGAGTTCCGAAATGCAGTTGTCTGTGTCATCCGGCGCCGGGGCAGCGGGCGTACCGGTGCCAGCGGTCCATTCCTTCTCTGCTGTGCCGAACAGTACCACATGGGCGCACTGCCCGTCCCAGATCACCTTACGCACCAGCAGGCGAAGAGCAGCCCGCTTCTGTTCCACGGTCATCCGGTCGATGCTGCTTCGGAATACGGCAAGCAGCTGCCCCATGAGGGCGAATTCCACATCACTCAGTGCAGAGCGGGCAGTCCGGGTTTCCAGCTCATGGATGCGGATGCGCAGCTCTTCCTGATGGCCGTGCAGCTCTTCAATCCGGCTTTTCACATGGGCAGAGGCGGAACTGTTGCCGAAGTCAGACAGGGAATCCACCAGTGCGCTTATTCTGCGTTCGATTTCTGCCTGCTGCCGGCGTAGCTCCTCCTGTTCCTTTTCGATGTCTTCCCAGTTGCCGGAAGAAAAACGTTTGCCCTGTTCCAGACGGATAAGAAGCCGACGACTGTCTGGTGAAAGTGTTTTGATCTGCTCCAGAACTGCGATATCCAGCAGATTGCCGCTTGCGTTATGCAGCCCGCACAGGCTGTGCCTGCTCTGCGTCTTCCTTTTGCAGATATAGGAAAAAAGGGGCCGCCCTTCTGCTGTGATTCGCCCGGATAGCCGGGGATACATCCGGCTGCCGCAGCGGCACCAGAGCAGTCCGGTGAGCAGCGCTTCGTTGCCGCGTGGCTTGCGGTAGGCTTTGGAACGATTGCGTTCCAGGGATTCCTGAACGGCGATCCAGATCCGTGCCGGAATGATGCCGGGGTGTTGCCCCACAGCCACAATCCACTCACTGACCGGCAAAAAAACGGTGGCCCGGCCCTTCTCCTGATCGGTGCGGTTATAGGCCAGAATGCCCCGGGTGCCGTCGAATTCCTCCAGAGCGGAAAACAGATCGGCCTGTTTGCCCTGAAAATAGCGGTAAGCGTCCGGGTCGGCAATGAGGTAAACCGGATTCTGAAGAATGTTTTTGATGGAAAACCGGGTGAAGTCCCGCCCGTTTTTGGTTTTGATTCCGCGCCGGAGCAGCTCCGCTTCGGTTCCGGTGAGAGAATCCGTCTTGCAGTACAGCCGGTAAATGGTGCGGACAATGTCCGCTTCTCCGGGAAGCAGCTTCAGCCGGCAGGCGCGTCTGCTTTTGCCGTCCACAGAAACGGTCTTTACCGCTTCCGATGTGTAGCCGGTGGGCGTGGTACCGCCCAGCCAGCGGCCGGTTTTGGCCAGCTCGTGCATATTGTCCCGGATGCGCTCGGCAATGGTCTCCCGCTCCAGCTGACTGAATACCGATGCAATGTACATCATGGCCCGGCCCATGGGGCTTGAAGTATCGAAGCTCTCCCGGATGGAGACAAAGTCGATTCCCAGCCGCCCCAGCTCCTGAATGAGGACGGAGAAATCGCTGATGTTTCGGCTGATGCGGTCGAGACGATAGACCACCACTGCCCGGAAGCGATGTTCCCGGGCAGCCTTCATCATTTTTTTAAAATCCGGCCGGTTCAGATTCCCGCCGGAGAATCCCTCATCTTCGAATACAGCCGCTTCGGTGGCATACGCCTCGCCAAAGGCGGTGCGGATGTATGCCCGACACAGCTCCACCTGATTGCCGATGCTTTCGCCTTTGCCGGTAAAGCGGGATTTTCGGGAATAAATGGCGATCACATCCTGATTGTTTGCCATGGTCAAGCCTCCTGTTGTGTTTGTTACAGTAATATAACGTGGAAAGCGGGGAGGATAGACCGGATTGAAAACAACAAGGGAGGAGGATCGTTTCCATAAAAGCAGGAGAAATGGGTGGCAGGAAGGCGGCGTCTGAACTTCTTGCCGGAATGTCTGTTTTGCGGTATAGTAAAGCCAGAACAAAGCGGGGTGCTGCGATGTGGCTTTTGAAATTACCCTTTAAGCTGGTTGCCATTGTGCTGATGCTGGTGGTGGGGACCATTGGTGTGTTGCTGAAAATTGTTTCTGGCATCTCCCATGTTGCTCTTGGACTGATTATGTTTTTGCTGTTTGTTGGTGGTGTGATCACTGCTTTTCAGGGAAACTGGCCACTGGTGGGCATGGTTTTCGTAATGGAAGTGATCTGCTTTGCCGCGTCTCTGGCTGCGGCCATTCTGGTGGAAGTGGTGGATGGCATCTTCGGCGGACTGCTGGAGTTTATCTACTCCTGAAGCATACAATCCAATACCGGAAAAGCCCCCGGCGGATGGTTTGCGCCATTCGATCGGGGGCTTTTTGCATAACGGGAGGGCCGTGCCCCATAAGATGAAAATAGGTGAATTGCGGGAGGGGGAACGAATATGCGAACCGGTGCGCCCATCCGGATTGTTGTTCATTGGCCTGAAACCGAAGCGGGAAAAAGGGAATTGGCCCGTCGGGCAGCGGATGTGCATGCGGATTTTGTGCTCAGCACCATTTGCGGGCTGGATTGCCCCGCAACCCGGAAGAGAGAACTGCTGCAGGCAGTGCTTGATATCATACAGGCGAACAAAGAGGAAAAGGGATGAGAGGGGTTCGCCTCTTGACTTTTTCGATGTGAAGTGATACCATGATGCCTATATAAATGCGCAGAGGCGCGGATTCTGGATATGGAAGGCGAAATCACGATGGAAGGTATGAAATACAGCAACACGGTATTTCCGGTACCCCTCGACCCCCGGCAGGTGGTGTCGGAGGTGCATGCCAATGCGGTGAATCTTCCCCGGCGGACAGTGCGGGAGCACATTGAATATGCGCTGGATCACCCCATTGGAGCCGGGCCCATTGAAGAGGCTGTCCGGCCCGGGGAGAAAATCTGCATCCTTATTTCAGATGTGACCCGCCGCTGGCAGCAGCCCGGTGAATATCTGCCTGTTCTGATTGAGCGGCTTAACCGGGCCGGTATTCCGGATGAGGACATTCTCATTCTCTGTGCCACCGGTACGCACCGGCAGCAGACAAAAGAGGAACACATCTCACTGGTGGGGGAAGAAATTTACCGGAGAATCCGGTTGATCGATCACCAGTGCGACGATCGGGAACATCTGACCTATATGGGGACATCCAGCCGGGGCACGCCGGTGTGGCTGAATAGTTACGCCATGGCCTGCGATAAGCTGATCCTCACCGGCGGTGTGGTCTACCATTTTCTGGCGGGCTTTGGTGGGGGCCGCAAATCCATTGTTCCCGGGATTGCCGGGCGGGAAACCATTAATACCAATCACAACAACGCGTTGAACGAAGGGCTGGGCAGCGGTTCCAATCCCCGGGCCTGCAACGGCAATATGGGGCAGGACAACCCGTTCCACAGCGATCTTGTGGAATGTGCGGCGTTTGCGAAGCCTGCGTATCTGCTCAATGTGATTGTGAACGATGATTACCAGATTGTGGGCGCCTTCGCGGGCGACTGGCAGCAGGCCCATGCGGCGGCAGCCAGAGTGGTGGAGCAGCTGGACGGGGTTGCCATTCCCCGGCGTACTCCGCTGGTGATTGCCAGTGCGGGCGGATATCCCAAGGACATCAATCTTTATCAGACCTCAAAGACTCTGGCCAATGCGCTGGCGGCAGTGGCGCCCGGCGGCACCATGATCCTTCTTTCCCAGTGTGGCGAAGGTTTTGGCGACCCGGACTGTGAAGCACAGATCTGCGGCTACGACAGCATGGAAAAACGGGAGAAGGCTCAGCGGGCGGATTTTTCCATCGGCGGCTTCGTGGGCTTTCTGTTTGCCGAGACGGCGGAGCATTATCATCTGATTCTGGTAACAGACATTCCCGGCGAAAAGTTTGCCTGCACCGGGATTCAGGTGGCTCGCACGCTGAACGAGGCGCTGGTTCTGGCTGCGCAGCACAATGGTGGAAGTCTGGAGGGAGTGGAAACCACCCTCATGCCTCATGGCGGCAGCACCTTTCCGCTGCCTCAGGCATAATGGTTCCGACCGGTTACAAAAGCATCCCCTGACGAAGCAATTCGTCAGGGGATGCTTTTGGTATGGGGAGGATTTGCGGACCGATACATACCGTATTTTTCGGATTGCTTGCCTTACTCCGCTGACATGTCCCGGTGGCGAAGGTACCACAGACTGAGCAGCGTGAAGGCTGCGGTATAGGTCAGCGCCGAGCAGAGGAACACCGGCAACGTCAGCTCCATCTGTGGGTTGTTGGCTCGCATCCCCAGGCAGAGCAGGGAATAGGGAAAGGCGTAGCCCAGCCCCTGTGCGGTGAGCATCAGGCCGAAGATTCCGCCTGCAAGGCCAAAGGCTACCGGCGGCGCGAAGGCGCGGATCACCATGCTAAAAAACAGCTGTGCCGCACACACCGAGATTCCGCCCACGGCGCCGAACAGCAGCCAGCCGAAAAACTCCGGCGGAACCGGTTCGGAAAGGCCTGCCACTTTACCGCTGATCAGAAACAGCACGCCAATACATCCCTGCGCCAGAACAGCCACCCCGGCGGCCAGAATCAGCTTGGCCGCATACAGATCACGCACCGGTACCGGAGCGGTGAGAAAGCTGTTCCAGTTGTGATCGGTGTGTTCCAGCCGCCACTGCCAGCCACAGAACACGCCCAGCAGAGCGGGCAGGAAGAAGGTGGAGGAAAACAGGGTGTGCTGGCTCCACAGGCTGTACCAGCCATTTTCCAGCACTTCCTGGTTGGCCAGATAGTTCCCGGTACCCAGAATGGCAGGGAAAATCGGCAAAATCAGAAAGGCCAGCCATACCGGCGAACGGCGGCATTTGCGAATCTCCGCCTTCAAACAACGAAGCAGCATGGCTCACACCTCCTTTTTCACAAACAGTGCCCGTCCCACGAGCAGGAATATCGCTGACCAGATAAGCAGCAGGGCAACATCCGAAAGACGGGGCCAGCACCAGTAGAACCGGGTCACCCGTGTGGTCTCGTTCCAATCCATGCCCACCAGCGCCATCAGGCCGTAATAGCCCCAGGGCACAAAGCGGATCAGCGCCGGGGGAAACAGCATGGAGAGAATGCTCAGAAAGCTTCCGGAAATGCCGCACACCAGCGCGGCGGCCTGATTGGCAAACCAGAGCGACAACCCCTGCTGCAATGCGTACACCATCATGGAGACTGCCCAGGAAATCAGGGTAAACAGGGCAAAGCGCCCCCAGGGGATGGGCCCGGAAAAGTTCAGAACCAGCCCTACCGCCAGAAACAGTCCGGAGCGGATGATCAGAAGAACTGCCAGAACCAGTGCACCCCAGCCGAGCTTTGCCGCATAGAGCCTGTCTGGGGAAGCCATGGTTTCCAAAAGCTTCCAGGTGTTGCCTTTGTGCTCCAGCTCGCAGCTGCGGCTGGCCAGTGTGGCCACGCTGAGGGGAAGAATGATGGCGTCCACCATGGACAGATTGTACAGCAGCAGCATCCAGCCCTGCTTCATGTCCTCGGCATCCTGTCGGGCAAAGAACACGCCCATCCAGAGCAGCTCCACCGCCAGGATCGCCGCACAGACCAGCACGATTTTCCGGCGGCGGCACTTGAAAAATTCCAGCTTCAGCAGGCTCACAGGCTCACCGCCCTTCCGGTCAGCTCCAGAAAGATGTCTTCAAGGCTCTTTTGACGCTCCTCCAGCCGAACCACGCCCAGCCGATTTTCCGCCAGAAAGCGGGTGAGCTGCGCGGCGGTTTCGTCCGGCAGAATGGGCAGGATCAGATAGCCTTCCTCTTCCCGGCAGGTCACCGACTGCCCGGCCAGCAGGCTGCGGGCAACCGCGTTGTTGCTGGTGCGCAGGGCCAGATGATGACGGCTGTGCCCGTGCAATATCTCCAGACTGTCCTGAAAGACCAGTTCGCCCTCCCGGATGATGGCCACATGGTCGGCCATCTGGTCGATCTCGCTCAGCAGATGGCTGGACACCACCACCGTCATGCCGAACCGGCCGGGCAGGCTGCGGATCAGCTCCCGCATCTCCTGAATGCCTGCCGGGTCCAGTCCGTTGGTGGGCTCGTCCAGAATCAGCAGTCGGGGATAACCCAGCAGCGCCGCCGCCAGACCCAGGCGCTGTTTCATGCCCAGCGAGTAATGGGCCACCTTTTTGCCCCGCTGGCCGTCCAGCCGTACAATCTGCAGCACTTCCCGAATGCTTTTTTCCGGCACGCCGCGCAGCGTCTGCACGATACGCAGGTTTTCTTCGCCGGTGAGATGGCCGTAGTAGCTGGGGCTTTCGATCAGACTGCCCACCTGCCGCAGCACGGCCAGCCGGTTGGTGCGGTTCATTTGCTTGCCCAGCACCCGGATGCTGCCTGCCGTGGGTTGTACCAGCCCCAGAATCATTTTCAGCGTGGTGGATTTTCCCGCGCCGTTGGGGCCGAGAAAGCCGTAGACGCTGCCCTCGGGCACATTCAGATCCAGATGGGCCACCCGCAGGGCATTTCCATATTGTTTGCACAGATCGTGTGTTTCGATGATGTTCATGGCAAAACCTCCTTGTGCCTTTATCCTAACAGCTGTGCCTTACGCGCCCATGAAGGCAACCTTACGATTACCTGAAATCCACCTGCCGCCGCTGGACGGGGCAGGCCCTTTTTTCTATAATGAAAGCAGCCAATGCAAAGGAGGCGGAAGGAAATGGCCTGGCGGATATTGATTGTGGACGATGAACCGGCGCTGCAAAGCATGGTGGGGGAGATACTGACCCAGGCAGGTTATGAGACGGAGTCGGCGCTCTGCTGCGCGCAGGCAGTGGAACGGTTTCGCACCGCTGCCCCGGACGCGGTGCTGCTGGATGTGATGCTTCCGGATGGGGATGGGTTTTCCCTGCTTGGAACGCTGCGGGAGTTGCGGGATGTGCCGGTGCTTTTCCTCTCCGCCCGGGATGAGGACGAGGCCCGGCTCAAGGGCCTTGGCCTTGGGGCGGACGATTACATCACAAAGCCTTTTCTGCCCCAGGAGCTTCTGCTGCGGTTGCGGGCGGTGCTGCGGCGTGTCTACCGGGAAGCGCCGGCTGTGCCCCGGTTGGGCTGCACCGAGATCGACTGGGGCAAGGGCACAGTGCGCCGGGAGGGCCGGGAAACCGCCCTTACCGCCAAGGAGTTTGCCCTGCTGAACAAGCTGTGGGAGGCCCGGGGAAACATTGTGACCATTGATGCGCTGTGCGCCGCTTTGTGGGACGGGCCACTGGTGGGCTATGAAAATACCCTGATGGTGCACATCCGCCGCCTGCGGGAAAAGCTGGAGGAGGACCCCTCGCACCCGCGCTTTCTGCTCACGGTGCGCGGGCTGGGCTACCGGCTCAAACGGGAGGATATACAATGAAGCTGAGCAGCTGGATGAAGGGGGCCATGCTGGTAACGGTATCGGCCCTTCTGATTTTTGTAATTATGATGTTGGGCGGTCTTGCCTTCACCTGGAATATTTCGGAAGGGGGTACGGAATGGAACGCCCCCATCCAGACCATATCCGATTCGCTGTTTTTTGATGGAACAGCCTACTCCTTTACCGGAGAAGATTTTTTGGAAGAGGGCTGCTGGGCCATGCTGCTGGACGAAGAGGGCAAAATGGTCTGGTCGTTTCACAAACCCGAGGACGTGCCGGAGAAATATGCTCTCACCGATGTGGCTGCGTTCGCCCGCTGGTACCTGAACGACTACCCGGTTCGCTGCTGGGTGCGGGAGGACGGGCTGCTGGTGGTGGGCTCGCCCAAGGGCAGCGTGTGGAAACAGGATTTTTCCATGGATCTGCAGGATCTGCTGCAGCTTCCGTTCTGGGTTCTGGGCTTTTTCCTGCTGGCGCTGGGCTGTGTGCTGGGGCTTGCCTGGCTGGTGCTGCGGCGCTGGTTCCGGCAGGAGCAGCGCCAGCGGGATGCTGCCCGTTCCAACTGGATCAATAGCGTGTCCCACGACATCCGCACGCCGCTTTCGGTGGTCATGGGTTACGCAGCCCAGCTGGAAAGCGCGCCGGATCTTGCGCCGGAGCACAGGCGGAGGGCCTGTGCCATCCGGGCCCAGAGCCAGGTCATCCGGGATCTGGTGAACGATTTGAACCTGACCATGCGGCTGGACTGTGAGATGCAGCCGCTGCGCAGAGAATCCATTCAGCCGGAGGTGTTTTTGCGGCAGATCGGGGCGGATTTTCTCAATGGCGGTATGGCCGAAGGCTTCGATTTCGAAATACAGCTGCCTGAAACGCCGTTGCCGTTGCTTTTGGCCGACCCCTTTCTGCTTCGCCGGGCGGTGAACAACCTGCTCACGAACTGTGTGCGCCACAACGGCCCGGGCACAACCATCTGCATGGGCGCCAGAGCGGAGGGCAGAAGGCTTCTCCTCTGGGTGGAAGGCGGCACAGCAAGAGAGGAGTCCCTGTCCGTTCCGCGCTCGCTGGAGGAGGATGGAGGGGCTGCCCACGGCACTGGTCTGCGGCTGGTGGCCCAGATCGCTGCCGCCCATGGGGGCAGGGCGGCGTTTTGCGGCGGAACGCCCTGCCGGTGTGAGCTTTGGCTGCCGCTGCAATAAAACAAATCGCCGGAATGGACGCGGCCCCCTCTGATTGTCAGACGGGGCCGCTCGTGCTATGATAGGGCTACCCGAAGGATCAGGCCCTCAAGGTGGCGGTGGATACCATCGGGGATTTTCTGCTGGCCCATGAGATGACGGTTTATCTGGTCATCTTTGACCGGACGGCTTATACCATCGGCGGCAGGCTCGTTGCCGATATTGCTGCCTACATTGATGACCGGTATGTGGAATTGCACACCGAAAGCCGGGAAGCGGAATATCGCCGGGCCATGGCGTATGCCTGCGCCGAAGCGCATACGATTGGCATGCCGTCAGATTTGAACAAAGCGGTGGAGCAGCTGGATGAAAGCTTTTCCCAGATGCTTCTGCGCAAGATTGACGAAAAGGGCATGACTGACGCCCAGTGCTACAAAAAGGCCAACATCGACCGAAAGCTGTTTTCCAAGATCCGCTCGGATGTGCACTATAAGCCCTCCAAGCCCACGGCGATGGCCTTTGCCATCGCGCTGGAGCTGCCGCTGGAGCAGGCGCGCCAGCTGCTGGAAAAGGCAGGCTTTGCTTTTTCTCATGCCAGCAAGTTTGATATCATTGTGGAGTATTTCATCGCTCACAAGAACTACAATATTTTTGAGATCAACGAGGCTCTGTTCGCCTTTGATCAGAGCCTTCTGGGCGGCTGAGCCCGGGAAAGGAGAATCGTTATGCCCCGTATGGATGTGACCGAAATGCCCTTTGCAAAGCTGTATGCGCTGCTGGTGGTCAAGGCCGAAAAGAAGGGCCGCACCCGGCAGGAGGTGGATCAGGTGACCGGATGGCTCACCGGATACACCCCGGAGCAGCTTGCCGCCATGGAACAGAGTGAAATCAGCTACGGCGAATTTTTCCGAGCCGCACCCGCTATCAATCCCAACAGCAGCCTTATTACCGGAAAAATCTGCGGCGTCCGGGTGGAGGAAATCGAGGATCCGCTGATGCGCCAGATTCGCTATCTGGACAAGATGGTGGACGAGCTTGCAAAGGGCAGGCCGATGGAGAAGATTCTGCGCGGATGAGAGGAACAAAGATGGAAATATCAGGAATTAAGGCGTTTACGCCGGATGTCCAAGAACAGCTGTAATATTATGTTTATCGTTTGATCGACCCAAGAGATGGGCAAACATTTTATGTTGGAAAAGGGCGAGGAAACCGAATCTTTGCCCATGTGGCGGGCGCATTAAATGGTTATTGGGAAGAAGATGAGGACGATACAAGTGCTAAAATGCAGCAAATAAGAGAGATTCATCAGGCTGGGCTTTCGGTGATACATGTTATTCAGCGCTTTGGTCTTACAGAAAATGAGACCTTTGAGGTGGAAGCTGCACTGATAGATTGCTTCCCGGGATTGACGAATTTGCAAAAAGGGCATAATTCAGAGCGAGGCGTTAACAATGCAGAGGTACTCCAACGCGAGCTTTCCTGCGAAGTATTTGAGGACAGAGATGATATCAGTTACATGATTATCAAAGTGAGAAAAGAAGTGATTGAAGCTACAGGCGGAAGTTTGTATGAAACGGTCCGTAAGGCGTGGCGGCTAAGCCTGAAGAGGGCCAATCAATATAAAATTGTTTTGGGAGTGGTTAACGGAATTGTAAAGGGTGTGTACGAGGTGGAACGTTGGCAAAAGTCAAAGGCTGATGAAAAGAGGATTGAGTTTATTGGGAAAGAAGTGACTGGAGAAATCAGGGACTATTTTCTGAATAAACGGATTCCCGAAGCATACAGAAGAAAAGGTATGGCATCACCTGTTTTGTATCACGGGTGATCCTTTGATTTTGTCGCTTTTCAGGCGACCGAGAAAACACAAAATCCCCCTATACTGTGCTTGTAACCAAACAACACAGAACAGGGGGAATTATTTATGCAAAAGAATCTGACCGAGCTGGTATTCATTCTGGACCGCAGCGGCTCCATGCAGGGGCTGGAGGCCGACACCATCGGAGGCTTCAATTCCATGCTGGAAAAGCAGAAAAAGGAACCCGGCGAGGCGTTTGTTTCCACGGTTTTGTTCGATGATCGGGTGGAGGTGCTTCACGACCGGGTGAAGGCAGACCGGGTCAGGCCCATCACCGGCGAGGAATACTATGTGCGGGGCTGCACCGCCCTGCTGGATGCTGTGGGTGGGGCCATCCATCATATTGGAAACATCCACAAATACGCCCGGCCGGAGGATGTGCCCGCGCATACGCTGTTCGTGATTACCACCGATGGAATGGAGAATGCCAGCCACCGTTATTCCGCCCGCAAGGTAAGGGAGATGATCCGGCGGCAGAAGGAAAAATATGGCTGGGAATTCCTCTTTTTGGGGGCCAACATCGACGCGGTGGAGACGGCGGGCCATCTGGGCATTGACGCGGACCGGGCGGTGAATTACCATTGCGACAGTGCGGGAACCCGCCTGAATTACGAGGTGGTGGCGCGGGCGGTGTCGGCTGTCCGGTGCAACGCCCCGCTGGACGAACACTGGAAGGATGCCATTGAAGCGGATTTCCGCAAACGGAAGGGTACCCGCGGCTGAATCGGCAAAGGGGTAACAGGGCGCAGGCATGTGCTATAATAGAGAAAACACCGCCAAAAGCTGCTGATGGGCAGAAGGAAAGCGGCAGGGGAGGGCTTCTGGTGCAGTTTGATTCAGCACTTCTGGAAACATACCATACCCTTTTGCAGACCACAAATCTGCAAAAGGCCTATCAGGAATGACTGCGCATGTTCCGGTATCTGCGCGGTGCGCTGGAACAGCAGCTGCCGGGCTATCGGTTTCGGGGCAGCGTGAACGAAAACGGCATGGACTACGCCTATTTTCCTTTGCCGATTCGCTTTTGAAGGGAAACGGGCTCAAGATGGTAGTGGTGTTTGTTCCGGAACGTTTTCAGCTGGAGGTGTGGCTTTCCGGCGTGAACCGGGCCGCCCAGTGCCGCTGTGCATCCCGGCTGGGTAGCTGCCCGCCGCCCATGGAGTGCAGCAGCGACCCGGCACACACCGATTATCTGGTGCGGCTGCCGGTCGAAGCTGATCTGGCGGATGGGGAAGCTGTTGTGCAGGCAATGAAACATGCGGTGGAGCAGCTGCTTGCGCTCCTTTCGCTGCAATAAGAAAAAGCCGGAGCTTCTGAGAGATGGCAGAAGCTCCGGCTTTTTTACTGCTTTTATTCGAATGTATTGTCCATAGAATCAGGCTTTGCCGCGTTTGCTGACGAAAAGGGGCAGCGCACGCCAAGGCACTGGCTGTTTTGCGGGCTGTAGGTGCAGATGGGAACCGTTCGCTCCATCTTCACGCCCAGCTGTTCCCGGGCAAAGTCCACGGCAGCCAGAATGGACAGGAAGGAATCCCGTTTGCAGCAGCGGGGGCCGCCCACGGTGCCAATGCTGTCCAGTGCACGGGCGGTCATCCGGTTGCTCAGCCCCCAGGGCTCCCGGGCCAGCGGGGTGGATTGAGTGGCAATGGCGCAGAACTGCCCGGCGCTGATCCCGGCCCCGCAGGCGCCCCAGAAGCCGCAGGCCCCGCCGGGTACTGCCTTGCCCCGGCTGTATATTTCCCGCAGCGCCTGTTCCAGATCCAGCGCCCCGCCGGCGTTTTTGTAGGCGGTGAGCAGAGCAGCCCCCACCATTACATGGTGTTCCGGGCCGTGCATGTGGCAGAAGGGAAGATCCATCAGCCGCCACACAATGGCAATCGGATCGGTGGAGCGTTCCGCAAGGCACACGCCGAAAATCTGGCCCATGCCCTGCGTGTGGCAGTCGCTGCACACATAGTGGCCACTCACGCAGCGGGTCTTGCTGAGCTCCTGTTTGTGGCAGATGGCACATTCCATCAGCTGGTCCTGATTCAGATATTCCAGCGGTGCGCCGCAGATCAGGCAATCTTCCTTATTCATGTTGCGCTTTCCTCCCATTTTTGCAGAACGGCTAGTTGTTCCGGCGTGTGGAACCAGTGTTCTCCGCCTTCCATTACGGTGAGCAGAGCGTTGTTTTGGCGGGTATATTTCTCCACATCGGATCGGGGCGTCATATTGTCTGCACTTCCGTAAAGGATATGAAGCGGGCAGGACCAGCTGTGCACCGGATGCTCACGTACCCAACATAGATATTTCCAGGACAGTGTCTGTCCGAAGCTTGTGGAAATTTCGCCCTGTTGCTGAAGCTGCGTCTCTGTCACGCCAGCCCACTCCATCATGGTCAAAATCAGCTTTTCCATATCCAGAATGGGCGAAACAAGCAGTGCGCGCTCCGGCGCTTGGGCGGCCAGCATGGCAAAATACGCGCCGATGCTGGTTGCTCGCAACGAAACGGTGTTCCAATGCGTGTGAGCAAATGTCAGAGCTGCCTGAATGTCCGGGACAGCTGCCCAGGGAGTCAGCGCTTCTCCGCGGTTCCGGCGCTGTCCGTGATCGGGCAGATCGATGGCCAGCACTTGGAAGCCCTTGGGGCAAACCACCTGTGCAAAGGCGGCGGATTCTTCCTTGCAGCCCATCTGCCCGTGAAGAAACAGGTATCCCTGTTTCGAGGGTTCCCCGTATAATACGGCGGGAATGTTGTCAATGTCAAATGGTTCGGTTTTCATACGGATGCCTTACTTTCGTTTGATGATTTGATTGTTTGCATGAGGTGAGGGAGAATTTTCTGCGAAAATGAGTTTAAAGGGTGTGCAGCGTTGTTTTCATCCGCTCCAGCCCGGTGCCCAGACCCTCGAAGCCGACGCAGCGGCTGGGGCGGGTGTTCACCGCGTGATCCAGAAGGGGCTGGGTCTGGCTGGCGGTGTCCAGGCAAAGATCCAGCGCCAGCACATCCTCCCAGGCCCGGTTGAGAAAGGCCACCTCCCGGCGGCCATGGGTGCGGGTGATGGCAATGCCGCCCGCCCGGTGCAGATATTTCTCCGTCTGCTGCGGGTCAAACCCGGCGGCGGCAAGGCTTTCGGCCAGCCCCTGCAAAAACAGCCCGGTCAGATCCGCCCACTGGAAAGGGGCAACGTCGTAATACACAAAGGTATACCGGCTGTGGCAGTGAACCGCCAGCAGGCATTTGCGCCCCCGCAGGTCGATGCAGTGCAGATCCCAGCAAAAACGCCGATCCGGCTGGATGCCGTAGGCCGGCGTTTTGATCTTCAAAAATCGCTGCAGAGGAAAGGTCAGTCCCAGCTCCATCACTTCACCTCGTGGGGGATCAGAATCTTTTCCACCCGGATATTCCCGTCTGCAACCTCCGCTGTCATCATGGTGATCTCCTGATGAAAGCGCCGGGGCCCGCAGGAGCCGGGATTCAGCCAGAGAAGGCCGTCCTTTTCTTCCTGCACATATTTGTGGGAGTGGCCAAATACCACCACACCCACACCGGAAAGATCCGCAGGAAGCTCCTTTTTGTTGTGCACCATATAGAAGGTCACGCCGCCCAGAGTGACGGTCAGGTCGTGGGGGATGGCTTCGGCCCATTCCCTGTCGTTGTTTCCCCGCACCACATACAGCGGCGCGTACTGTTCCAGCTGCTCCACTATGCTCTGTTTGTTGATGTCACCGCCGTGGAGAATGGCGTCAACGGTTTTCAGCTGCTCCAGCACCTCCGGACGCAGCAGGCCGTGGGTGTCGGAAAGAATGGCAAGCTTCATGTTTGAACCTCGTTTTCCAGTTTCGTTTGCAAATCCCGATAAAAGCGGCGGGCGTTTTCCAGATCCCTGTCGTTCGGGTGGCCCTTGGCGATGCCGCCCACCAGCTTGAAGGGGCCGAAGGTGTCGAAGCCCTTGCAGCTGAATTCTCCCAGCACCGTGCAGCCTTTTTCGGCGGCGATTTCCGCCATCGCTTTTGCGCCGGTGCCCTTCGCGCCGCCGTAGGTGTAAACAAAAAACACCGGCTTGCTCTGGGGCAGCTGTTGCCGGGCAAACTCCACCACGGCCTTCTGAAATTCGAACCCGTAGATGCCGGAAGCAAAGCCCACGCAGTCGTAGCCTGCAAGCTGCGCGGACTTCGTTCTGGTCACATCGATCAGGTCAATTTCACCCACACTGGCCATGGCCTGCAAGATCTTCAGGGTGTTGCCATGGTGGCGGGAGTAGTAGCAGATTGCGGTTTTCATAAATCCTTCTCTCCCTGCAGTATCCAGCCGAAGTCGTTGTGGTAGATCATCTGGCGGGTCATGCCGCCGTCGATGCAGATGTTCTCGCCGGTGATGAAGCCCGCCTTGTCCGAGCAGAGGAACAGCACCATGTTTGCGATGTCCAGCGGGTTGCCCACCCGCCCGGCGGGGTGTTGGGTGGCATCCGGGCCTTCGTATACGGTGTAGTCGGTGTCGATCCAGCCGGGGGAGACGGAGTTCACCCGCACCCGGCCCGACAGACTCACCGCCAGCGCATGGGTCAGGGCGGAGATGCCGCCCTTGGCTGCGGTGTAGCTTTCGGTCTGGGGCTGGCTCATCCGGTCCCGGGAGGAGGAGATATTCACGATGGCCGCACCGGGGGCAAAGTGGGAAGCGAACAGCTTGGCCAGATAAAAGGGCGCGGTGACGCCCACCCGCAGGGCATAGTTGAATTCCTCATAGCTGCATTCGTCGATGCCTTTCATCAGGGGCAGAGCGTTGTTGATCAGGTAGTCCACATGGCCATGCTCGGCAATCACCGTCTGGGCGAACTGCTCCAGTGTGGCCTGATTGGCAATATCTCCCACGAAACCGTCGGTTTCCAGCAGATCAATGATACACACCTGCGCACCGGCCTTGCGGAATTCCCCGGCGATGGCCTTGCCGATGCCCTTTGCACCGCCGGTGACCACAACCACCTTGTTTTCAAATTCCCGCATGGAAAAGCCCCTCCTTAAATGATGATGCCTTCGCAGTGGTCAATTTCATGCTGGATGATCTGGGCTGTCCAGCCGGTGAAGGTTTTCAACCGCTCCTGGAATTTTTCGTTCTGCCAGCGTACCTTGATGGTCTGCCAGCGTTTGGTGGGGCGGGTGCCGGTGAGGGAAAGGCAGCCTTCCTCGGTGTCGTAGGGGCCGGACTTTTTAATGATCTCCGGGTTGAACATGACCATGTAGCCACCCTCGTCCTCGAAGGCGATGATGCGTTTGTTCACGCCGATCATATTGGCGGCCATGCCCACGCAGCCGTCCTGATGATGCTCCAGTGTCTCCAGCAGATCCAGAGCGACGGAAATGTCCTCGGGGGTGGCGGGCTCGGCCTTATGGGCCAGAAATACTTCGTCCTTGCAGATGTCTCGAATCATGACTTGTTCTCCTTATGGGTTTGAATTGCCGCCGCGATGGTCTCGGCAGCAAGGCGGGAGCCCGCTTCGCTGGGGTGGACGCCGTCGGCGGCATATAGATTGAGTGTGTCGGCCAGCTGGTAAAATCGCTGTCCCACATCGGCGAGCAGGGCTCCGTTTTCCCGGGCGGCGGTACGGCAGGCTTCGGCCATGCTGCGGGCCATTTCCTCGTAGCTCCACCCCTTGGCCGCCAGCTTGGGGCAGTCTTTCCGGTAGGCCCAGGTGGCGTAAAGAACAGGCACGGCCCCGGCGGCCCGAATCTGTGCGCACAGCTGCTCCACGCTGGCGAAAAAACGGTCCGGCGAGGAGAACGGCCCGTGGCTCATCTCCTGCAAGACCACATAATCCCAATGCTCCCGGCTCAGTGCGGCCTGAGTCTGTGCGCCCAGTCTGGTTTTGGGGTTCAGCTGTTCCGAAAGCCGGGCTCCGCCCCGGGTGTGGTGCACCACCTGTGCACCGGTCAGCTTCGCCAGCATGCCGGGCAGGTCGTTGGCAAAGGTCAGGCTGTTGCCCAGTATGAGAATACGGCAAGGTTCACCGGGTTTTTCCATGCAATGCACCTCCTGGTCGGAATTGATACAGAAAAATTATAGCACAGCCACCCGGGAAATACCATGAATCCCGAGTGGCTGTGAAACAGCCTGCAGAGAAAAAGCCGGAAGGTATTCTTCCGGCTTTTTATGATGAATTCTCTTTGGGCAACACTGTATAATTCACGCCTCGCGGCTCAGGTGGTATTGCCTTTGCTTTCCGTCAGACCATTTCGTAGCATATAGAGGGTGGTAATTACAATGATGCTGTAAATCACAGCACTGGAGCTTGCCGTGAGGGGAAGCATGCTGGAAATGTCGGAAGATTCCTGATTTACAAGAATCAGGGTGCTTTGCAGAGTCAGGACGGAAACCAGTGCATCGATGAAATTGATGACTCGAAGCTCTGAGATAAGAAGATTTTGGTTGGGAGCGCGCTTTTGCTTATGGATGTGAAGGGACGCAGTGATGATTTTATAGGTGGTATAGGTTGCCATGGCGATAGCAGGATGAATCCCTATGTTCGTGGGTTTTGCCAGAAGAGCCATTAGTGCGATGGGAGTAATCAGTGATAGATCCAGCAGCAAAAGCATCAGGGAACTGATCAAAAAGACCCGCTGGCGGCAGACGCGGCGCATTTCTTCCGGCCGGGAAGTGTTACGCTTTTCCGAGAGCAGCACGCAGCCGCGAATTGCCGTCAGAAGCAGATAAAAAATGCCGATGCTTTTGTGCCAGGCAGAGGAAAAGCATAGCCCAGGGTAGCCGTGGTAGAAAGCGAAAAGCAGCGTGACACAAAAGGAAACGCAGGCCCCCACCATAGTCTGGAAGGAATAATCGCAGTTCCACCTCTCCACGATTTACTGGAGTTTGCCGCGAGTGGATTGGTCAGCCATGAGAGCCTCTTTTCGGCAGGATGATAACTGCGGGGGTGCTTTTGAGGATATGTTTGGTTTTGATGGCTTCAGCATAGATTATATCAATGTTCATGGAAGTGTTCTCCTCTGGATGATTGCTTTGGTGCAGCTGCTGATATAAGCATAGAGATTTTTTTGCCGGAAAGAGAACGACAGATTTTGAAGAATGTGCCGATTTCAAGAAAAAGCAGACCAGATGCACTGGGGCACCCGGTCTGCTTTTGGAATTACTGTTCGGTTTCGTAGGGCCAGGTGTTAATGCCACCGAATTCGTAAATGCCCGTGTAGCCCAGCTCCGCCAGCGCGGAAGCGGCGGTTTTGCTGCGGTTGCCGCTGCGGCAGTAGACCAGTACGGTGGAATCCTTATCCGGGATGACCGCGGCGGCGGTGTCCTCATCGATGGTACCTACCGGCAGCAGAACCGCCCCGGGAATGTGGCCGCCGTCGTATTCGCTCTGTTCCCGCACGTCCAGAATGATGACCTCTTCGGTGTCCATCATCTCCTTCGCTTCCTCCTGACTGATCTGCTGGTAGGAAGCGAAGGACGCGGCCCCACCGCAGCCGGTGAGCAGCAGAACGGGAACGAACAGGGAAACCAGCACGGAAAAAATTCGTCTCATGAAAAATACCTCCAAATGGGTTTGCGTGTAAGTCTGTGCAAAAGTGATCAAAAACATCGGGCGCAGCGCAGAAAAGAAGAAAAGAAGAAAAGAAGAGAAATCAATATTCGGTGTGGATTTCTCTCTCGTCGATGTCGTAAAGCTGCCGGAACTGTTCCAGATCGGCAGGGGTACGAATCAGCATCACTTCGGTGAATTTCCCGGTGCGGATGTCCTGAAAGCCTGCAACCCTTTCTCCGGTGCAGATGCTGGCGTGGATTACCGGTCGCTGGGTTTCTCTGTTATAAATGTGCGTTTCCTGCTTTTTACGAAACAGCATGCCGTATCCCCCTCTCCCGATGTATGTGTTTGGTGACCTTATCATATCGTTTGTTTTGGGCAACTGTCAACGCCCGAATGGAACGAAATCACAGTGAGGGAAAAATCAGCTCTGATAAGGGAAAATCACTGATGTTAAAAAAGACTGGCCATACGGCTTGATGAGAACGAAGTTGATTTCTATAATGGAGTAAAAAGGAATGAACAGCAAAAATGTGATTCGTGGGGAAAATAAAAATGGATGATTTGATGGTAAGGGCAATTGTTGAAAATCTGAGTGTTAGTATTAACCCATTGAGCGGAAAACATTGGGGCTGACGACTGCTGTTTGAATCAATTGATACAGGAAGCAATCTGCGTGGTGCTGGAGCATTGATCGTTGGAATCCTATGGAACACAGCTGGCAAGGCGGCTTCAAAAAAGCGGATGCCAAACGACGTCAACGACAAAGAGAAAAATAAACAAAGTAATATAATAAAAAAAGCGTGAAGAGTATAGCCGGTTACATCAGCTTTGCCGGGAAAGGAAGTCTGTTTTGGAAATGGCACAAGCAATGAAACATTCGATTGATGAAGTATGTGAAAGCTGAAGTAGCTGGCGATATAAAAGAACCTTCTTGCCTGAAAAAGCAGGTAAGAGCACAAGAGGTGATGACATGCAGTCAACTGAAGTGAAGTACGAATTCGCGTTTCGATGGAGCGCGATATTCCGGAGAAACAGTGCAGATTTTGCAATAGCGGCAAATCACTATTTGAATGAGTTCATTCAGGCTTATAGTAATGAACGAACAAAAAACACGGATCATAACATACAGGCCCTTTTATTGGTTCAAGATTATGATTGCCTGCAAGAAATACTTTGGAATCAGTATAATACATCGCTTTTGTTTGAGGCGGTTTGGGTTTTCTGTGAAGAGAATGTGCAGCAAGTTTTGAATTCAGACACGGAGAACAAGAGAAAAAGTGGATGGGTCTCCATGGTTCTGGCCCGAATCGCAGCGCTGCTCTCAGAAAATTTGCTGCCATTTCAAGGGATGGCTCGTGCAATGCGGTTGATTTCCAATAGAAATTCTCTTTTGGCTGCACAATATCCGTGGGAGGAAAAACTGCAGATCTTACGGATTGATCAATTGGGTAACGCAAGTGTTTCTGGGCACATTCACGGTACCGAAGGTTTGGAAATACGAAAAAAACTTCTGCCGGTTTCCGAAAAAGCAGCACAAGAGGTATTAAATCAGGTTGCATCTTTTTTCCAGGGGAAACTGGTACCCATGATGCTTTCGATGCGGGAACGTGGGAACTTGAATTGGTTAACACAGAAGGGGACACATACCGCTTTACCGGGGATCTGTGCGGTCAGGTCAATGAAGCACTCTCTATGCTTTCTAATCAGATACGCTCAGGGCTGCAAACAAATACTCTGTTTGCGTTTGATGGTCGATGGTTTCCGGATAATCCGTTACAACGCATTTCATTGGAATATGCACAGTGCTGGAAAGATGAAAACATGGAGTCGGAAAACGAGAGAGATGCGACTGAAACGTTGGTAATCGACCGGCTTTCCGGGGATATTGAATGGATGAATCGGCGCTACAGTTATGGAGAATTCAGGCATTGTTATCATTTTCCGGATCAGGTGAATAATCTTCTGGACCGTTTCAGCGTACCAGAACTGTTTTGCCAACCAGCTCTGCCTGCAAAAGAGATCGCGGAAGAAATTTGGTGGGATTCACATTATCGTTTGTGTGTGCAGTATAAAGATGGAAGTTGTCGGGTATTGCAGGGAAATTATGACAAAGCTGAGCTTCCGGAATATTTTGCCGCATTTATAGGCATTATCCGTTTGCATATGCGTAATCTGGAACAAGGAGGAATCTTTGACGATTCAGAGTACGGGACAGCAAAACGCCGAAAAGGACAGATGATCTATTGCAGTGTGTCGTTTGAAAATGGCCATAAAACTTATTACTATCGTACAGAGGACACATCGTTGCAGGTAGGAGATTATGTTGTGGTTCCAACCGGGCCGGAAGACTGGGAGACTGTTGCGAAAATAGAAAAAATTGAATGCTTTTCGCCAGAAAACGTTCCGCATCCCATTGAAAAAACAAAATGTATCCGAAGACGATGCCTGGATATGAATTAAAAAATAAGCGGCCGGTTTGAATCCAGCCGCTTATTTTAAATGAAGGATCTTTTCAATAATTTCCGGTGTACACATATCTCAGCCGCTCACGGGCTAACTCGGCCAGGTGGTAAACCACCGGTACCGGCGTGGGCGGTTCTGCATCCGGTGCCGTGGGAAAAAGCGGGGAGATATGCAGGGGAATCCCAAGGGTGACGGAGGCCAGCCAACTGGACAGGGCTCGCATCTCCTCTTCGCTGTCGTTCTCGCCGGGGACGATCAGAGTAGTGATTTCCACATGGCAATATTCCACTGCCACCAGAATGGAACGCTTGACGGTTTCCAAATCACCGCCCCGCTACCGGTACCAGTTTTTGGTGAATCCCTTTAAATCGATGTTTGCCGCGTCGATTAGCGGCAACAGCGCCCGCCAGGGGGCATCCTCAATCAGAAAGGATCAGGTTACCGGGATGAAAGCGGCGCGGCGGTTTTTTTTCTCGATGGGATCCAGAGCCAGCGCGGTGAGCTTGCCGTAGTTCAGCGGTATGATGGAATCGCCCCAGTTGGTACGAACCCGACAAAGACCGGTTTGTCCCTCGCGAAGAATACAGCGATGAAAACAAAGAGTGCATTCTGCGCTCATGTGTGTCGCACCACCTGGAAACGTTGGATGGTATAGGGCTCGCCCTCCCCGATACTGCCCTTCTGCCGGGCAATCTCCAGCTGTTGTTCCACCGTGTCCGCTCCATCCAGATCCGGCAGCAGCCCTCGCTTGCTCTCGCAGCTGACAATAACGCCGTATTGCTTCGGGTTCAGCCGGGCGGGAGAGTCCACCGACTCGGGCTTGCCCAGCACGTCTGTACTCCAGTTCATCCGGTTCTCCGGCACGCACCGGCGGAAACTGCGGGTCACGGGTGCCGGCGGAGATTGCGTTCTGCACGATCCCCATAGCGGTGATCTCCCATGTAGGGGAAATGGTTCCGAGGCAGCCCCGCAAACGGTCGTCTTTGTGCAGCGAAACAAAGGCTCCAGCTGTCTGCTTTGTCAGTTCGTCAGGCAGGTCATCCGGCAGGCCTTGCAGGGGATGACCCTGGAAAACGAAGATTTCCAGTGACAGGCGGGCCAGCCACACCCAGAGGTCCTCTTTGGCACGGCGTGCGGCCAGGCGTTCTTTGTGGTTCTGTTCGCAGACTGCGGCATACCGGCAGGCATCAACTTGCTGTTCGTTGTCCAAACTGATATTCATATCTTCCTCGATGATAGGCAGCCGAAACTTAATGGATTTCAGCCACTGACCATTGGGCTGACGCTCCGGGTAAATCTGAATTTCAGAGATCAGTTCCTCAATTAGCTGCCTTTTCTCTCTGTCGTTCATCTTTCCATAGAGTTGATCGAAGTAGATTAGAACCTTGTAGATATTATCGCCGGTCAGCTTTTCTGCCTCAATAGCCTGTTTCTTGGCTCTGGCTGCAATCAGCAGGGATTCCAATTCTTCAATCTTATCATACATCCCATAGAGCCGATCATCAAGGTCTGATTTCCGCCTGCTGTAATGCCGGTCGTCTGGGTCAAGAGAGTCGATTTCTTCAATTAGCTTGGATTTGGTGGAATAAGCCTGACGAAGCCGTTTTTCATAGTTGCTGATTTCCTGCTCAATCGCCGTGGTATCGACTTTCATGTTGATCTTTTCCTGCATCATCGCCGCAAATTTGGGATTGCTGACCAGCTTACAGATTACCTCCGCCACAGCATCGTCCAGCAGCTCTTTCCGAATTTGCTTCTTGTAATCGCATTTATGTCCACGGGTCATAGAGCGATGTTTGCAGCCATAGTAGTAGAAATCCTTGTATTTGCTGCCGTCTGCTTTCCGCTTCACGCACTTATTACCGTACATTCCAACACCGCATATGGGACATTTTACGATGCCGGACAACAGGTGCGTGCATTCGTTTTTCCCTTTGTTGACGTGTTCATACCGTTTGGCTTGAGCAGCCAACTTGACCTGCGCTGCCTGCCATACGTCCTCCGGGATAATGGCCTCATGCAGACCATCCACCAACAAAAAGTTTTCTTGTTCTACCAAACGGTACTCGTTTCTGGTTCCATGCACCTTTTCGGTTTTTCGCCTGCCATAGGCAATCTTGCCGCAGTAAACCGGATTTTTCAGAATCATGCGGATCAGACGAGCATCAAAAAGAGGATTTTTCCCGTTCTGGCGCTGGACTTTGCTAATCCCATGATTTTCAAGATATTTTGCGATCCCATTCGCGCCGGAATCGGTTGTAACATACTGCTCATAGATGGTGCGAATCGCCGGAGCTTCTTCCTCGTTGATTTCCAGCTTACCATCCACCAGTTTATAGCCGTAGGGGGCAAAGCCGCCGTTCCACTTGCCCTCTCTGGCCTTTTGGATACGACCTTCCATGGTTTGGACACGGATGTTTTCACGCTCAATTTCCGCCACTGCCGATAGGACGGAAATCATCAGCTTTCCCGCATCTTTGGAGGAATCAATACCATCCTCCACACAGATCAAGTTGACGCCGAAATCCTGCATGACCTGCAAGGTGGAAAGGACATCCGCCGCATTTCTGCCAAAACGGGACAGCTTGAATACCAAGACAAAGGAAACGCCGTCCTTGCCGGTTTTTATGTCCTCCATCATTTGGTTAAATTGCGTACGGCCTTCAATCGATTTACCGGATTTTCCCGCATCCTCATATTCGTGAGCAATCTCATAATCATTGAATTCTGCAAAGGCTTTCATGCGGGATTTCTGGGCATCCAGCGAGTAACCGTCAATCTGCATGGCGGTGGACACTCTCGTATATGTATAAACTTTTATCTTTTCTTTTTTCATAAAACTTCCTTATGCTGTTCTATCCGCCTGTGTAACAATCACTCGTTTGTTCAGTTCCTCGCAGAACCAGTTTAACCTGTTTTGGAAAAATGTTTGATAATCATCTTCCAAAACGCCCCAGCCTGAGGCGGCACTTATCAAATGGGAATTCAGCGCTTTTTCAAGATTCGGATTTTGGGCCATATATTCGCTGATATATTTGGATGGTGCTCTGTCACGAATCGAGCGCTTATTCAGAAAATCGTCCACGATTGTAATATTGCCGATATGATTTACCAGCCAATCATCAACTTCTGGGTGTGCCTTACGCATATATGCTTTAGGGAAAAAATGATGGTAGTTTTTACTGTTTGCCTGTTTCAGCCAATCATTCGCAATGTGAACAATGCCATTATTCTGATACGAGACTGGCTGCTGGTAAGCAAGCAGGCAAAGCATACCCTTGATGAAAGCTGAACCGGCAGAAAAATAACCGTGATTCCGAATAAACTCAACAGAGGTATCGATCGGAACATCGTAAACGGGCTGCTCATTGTTCAAAATTTTGTCAATCAGCTTCATATCTTGTGTTAATTTTGTTTCCGCAGCACTCGAAAATCTTGAAGTTAGTACGCAGCGCCAGAAGTAATCCTGAAGAAGATCCTGCTGCAAACCTGCCGGAATATCTTTGTGATGGAAGAAATAGTAGGTGAACGGAACCAGTAAAGCATCATACGGAAGAAGTTGTGAAACAGGAATTTTATAAAAGCTGCGCAAATAATCTACAGCTGACTCAAACGCACTCTCAACTTGGGGCCATACATCGATAAAGTTTTGTTTTTCCAGGTTCAGAATGCTTTTTCTGGTGCATTCTTTCACGAGACATACAGAGACAGCCTGCAAAACAGTGGAGCTGGAGATTGTGTCGTAGTCAACATTTGAAAGATTTTCAATAAGTGCATCGTATTTCTCAGATAAGTCAAATTTCTTTGCTTCATCATAAGTTTTTGCTGCCATGATCTCAAACAGCGTTAAGGGTTTTCCGCCGATATTGATTCTTGTAAAAATTTCGGTTGCCACTTCAATGGGAGCATTTTTTACGTCGATCTTTGAAAACTGGTAGGTCTGTACCGCTTTACGATACGCATCAATTGCATCAATATAGTCGTTATACTTACTCAAAAGCAAACTGAGGGAGCCATTGAGAAGATCGACGAAGCGGATGATTTGTGTGTCCTGATACCCTGTTTTATCGGTAAGCACAAGAGAATCATCGGATTTTGCGGAAAGATTCACATAAATCTCAGAGTAGTCGGTAATCTGTCCGTTGTCATCTTCTAACTTTGCGCCTCGAAGTGCCACATATAAACTGGTCATGCGCTGCTGCCCATCCAGAACATACTGGACTGTATTTCCATCAGGCGTATCTGGGAATTGAAAATTTCCAATATTACGAACGGAGCGAAGGCGGTCATTTGTCTCCCAAATAATGAAGGTGCCAATTGGGTAGCCTTTCAGGATGCTGTC
>JACXXQ010000331.1_pt1 | contig 27844 bp, 27 predicted proteins | sample 8621361 | NCBI WGS metagenome assembly JACXXQ01 (sample SAMN15503820, study PRJNA645414) | gut metagenome | isolation source: feces | host: Bos taurus | place: USA | collected 2016 | reverse complement strand
GATTTTTGCAATTTTTCTGCTTCCAGCTCAAAAGCCCGCTCTGGTCTGTTTACCAAAACGGGCTTTTTCTACAACCTGAACGGAGTGGACGTTACGTCCACTCCGTTTTTTCAGATTTGCAGCAGGCCCGCCTTCTCCAGCCGTCCCCGGATCATGGGTCCCATGGTCATGGCCAGAGCCATCTTCACCAGATCGCCCGCGATGAAGGGGATCACGCACATCCACAGGGCGGCCATCAAGCCGGTGTTGGTGGAGAAACAGAACCAGGCCGTGCCCATAGCGTAGCACACCGCGGTTCCCAGAATCATACCCAGCAGCTGCAAAAGGCGGCTGCGGGTGTGGTCGATGACCAGACCGGCGATCACCGCCATGGGCAAAAAGCCGATGATGTAGCCTCCGGTGGGACCGGCCAGTTTCCCCAGTCCTCCGGCAAAGCCGGAAAACACCGGCACACCCACCATACCAATGAGCATATAGACAATATAGCTCACCGAGGCCCGTTTCCATCCTAAAAGATAGAGGGTGAAATAGATCACCAGATTGGTAAAGGAGATGGGTACCTCCCCGATGGGAATGGACAGGGGAGCCAGTACACAGGTCACCGCCGTCATCACGGCGATCATAGACATCACATAGATCTTTCCCCGGCTGCCGGCAGCGGGCACAGGCGATTGGGTCATTACAGTTCCTTCCTCTCTTGTCATATCGTAAACCAAATTTGAGATTAGTATACATTCCGCCGTCTCGATTGTCAACCCATTTCTTTTTCGGTTTACTTCTTGCCGTGTTACCGGTAAACAGTCTTAAATCTGGGCGCCAAATCTGGGCGCCAGCCACTTCCATCTTGCATTTTTTCTTTGATTCCGGTATAATATTTTTTCAAGATCAGGTAAAACTTTCTGATATCTTACCAGAAACCGGTCTCTTCCGGTTTCGATTTTTTCGCCGTCAATCGGCTGGATTCTATTTCATTTCGAGAGGAGCTACTATGTTGCTGCACATGAAACGCGGCCTGACTGCCGCTTTGATCCTGACATTGACCCTCACTCTGGGGGTCCCGGCCCTGGCTGCCGATCCCCTGGCGGGCGGCGGCTTTGCTCAGGTGGCCATCTCCGCGAAAAATTCCGACTCCCCCACCCTGGACCTGGATCTGGCTCTCTACCGCCGGAACAGCTCCAACGCCTTTACCAAGGTGGAGTCCATGGACTACGTCACCCCCGTCAACCGTCTGACCAAGGACATGACCTTTAACCTCACTCCCCAGGCTCAGCAGGTCACCCTGACGGTGGACTATCTCACCGACCTTAATGGAGATGGGGTGTATGAGCTGCTCAGCGGCCAGGACCGGCCGGTGGGCGACGTACTCTCCGCGGACGGCACCCTCACCAGCGCCAGCAGCGGCGTGTCCACCCAGCTGACTCATGGCCGCACCTACTCCATCACCGGCAATGCCCTGCTCGCCCGGGGCCAGGCCGCTATCCAGGACCGCACCACCGCCGGCAGCGTCAGCTATCTGGCCGACCTGAGCTCCACTACTTCTCAGGCCGACTCCATCCTGTATATGCTTACCATCGCCTACCAGTCCCCCAGCGACAACAAAAAATATGAGCAGTGTTACTACGTGCACCTGTATGACCAGCTGCCCGCCCCCGCTGCCTCTGACTTCCGGGATATTGCTCCCAACGCCTGGTACTATGACGCGGTAGACTACGTAGTGTCCCACGGCCTGCTTACCGGCTCTACCCGCAGCACCTTCTCGCCCGATCAGCAGCTGTCCCGGGCCATGCTGGCACAGACCCTCTACAACATCTCCGGACAGCCTGACAGCACCATCAGCCACTATGACGATGTGCCCCAGACTCACTGGAGTTATAATGCGGTCTCCTGGGCTACCAGCCAGCAGCTGATGGCCGGAACCAGTCCCAAGCAGTTTGCACCTGACCGCAGCCTGACCCGCCAGGAGATGGCCCAGACTCTGTTCCTTTATGTGAAAAAGTGTGGTGTCTCCACCTCCCAGCGTGCCGACCTGAGCGGCTACGCCGACGAAGGGGATGTGGCCGACTGGGCCCGTACCGCCATGGAATGGGCAGTGGCCGAGGGCATTCTGGCCGGCCGCACGGTGGGCGGCAAAACCGTTCTGGACCCCGCAGGTTCTGTGACCCGGGCGGAATTTTCCGCCGTGCTGCAGACTCTTTGCGAGGATGTGCTGGTTTAAATTCAATTTCTTTCCGGACCTGCCTTCGGGCAGGTCCATTTTTTGTTTAGAGGTTGGAATAATTGTCCAAACTAAGCATATCCTAGCAGTGTACGAAAGGAGGGATCCCCATGGCTCAGCCGGCCCGCCCCTTTTTGTCCCGGCGCAGACAGTCCGCCGCCCTGGAGGCGGAGCGGCGGGAGCTTCTGGCCTCCCTGGCCAGCACCCGCACCCAGATCCAGCAGGCCTACGGCGGCTTCAACACGGTGTGCGACAGCGACCTGATCGAATCCTATGTCTTTGAGATCAAGGCTCTTCAGTCCCGGTACGACTACCTGCTGCGCCGTGTCAAAGAGCTGGAGTATGCCCCATGACCGCCCCCGATGTACCCTGGCTGGCCGTCGTTCTGCTGGCCCTGTCCATCCTGGCTCTGCTCCACCGTCCCCTCGGCCGTCTTCTCCGTCTGGCTGCCCGCTCGGCGGTAGGCCTGGCGGTGCTGGCTCTGTTCAGCCAGGTGGGACAGTTCATAGGCGTCTCTCTGGGCGTCAACCTGGTCAACGCCCTCATTTTGGGCGTGCTGGGAGTACCCGGCTTCGGCCTGCTGCTGATGCTCCAGTGGGTGCTGCGTTAGTCTTTCTTCCTTTTCAGGTTTCTCATCTGGCCGTCCGCTCTGCGGGCGGTTTTTTATTGCCATCTGTTCCCGGTCTTGTTATGATAAGGGTAGAAATGTGAAAAATATCTTGACTGTAAAGGAACTTGATACCCTATACTGGCACCAGAAAGGACCATATCGGGAAAGGAGCACCTTTATGACCATCCGAGAAATTGAGGACGCCACCGGCTTGCCCCGTGCCAATGTGCGCTATTATGAGAGCTTAGGCCTCATCCACCCCGCCCGAGCCGCCAACGGCTACCGGGATTACCGGCAGGAGGATCTGGACACCCTGCTGAAAATCAAGCTCCTGCGGCAGCTGGACTGCTCCCTGGAAGATATCCAGGCCCTGGAGAAAGGGACACGCAGCCTGGACCAGGTGCTCTCTGAGGTGGGGGATGCCCTGGAGAAAAAAGCGTCGGAGACCCAGCACGCCCTGGAGCTGTGCCGGCAGCTGCGGGCCGACCGCCCCAGTTGGGACAATCTCCAGCCGGAGCGCTACCTCTTCTGGAATCCCGCCATCTCCGCGGAGCTCCCCCCCGTGCGGGACGCGTCGGATACGCTGGGCAACCGCTGCCCCTGGCGGCGGTATTTTGCCCGGACGCTGGACTATGCCCTCTGTCTCACTCTGTGGGAGCTGTTTTTATCTCTGGTGCTGCGGGTCAATATTTTATCCACGTCGTTTTGGCTGAATGTGGTAAATGTCGCCATGGCACTGGGCCTGATGTGCGTACTGGAAGCGGCCTGTCTCCACTTTTTCGGCACCACCCCGGGCAAGGCTCTCTTTGGTCTCAAGCTGACCCGCTCTGACGGCAGCCACCTGGGCTTTTTAGACGCCCTTTGGCGTACGGGCCGGGCGGTGCTGCTGGGTATGGGGCTGATGATCCCCCTGGCTGCTCTGATCACGCTGATCCTGTCCTACCAGCGCTGCCGCCACCAGGTCCCCCAGCCCTGGACCCTGGATGACGAGGGCTGGTCTGATCCCTCCGGCGGCTGGACTCCCTTCTTTGAGCAGAAGGGCAGTGTGCTGCGGGTCGCGGGCTTCGTGGGCTGTTATGTGGCCATCATCGCCCTTACCATGCTGGGCTCTCTGGTGGCCGCCACCCCCTGGCACCACGGCTCTCTCACGGTCAAGGAATTTGTAAGCAACTACAACCACCTGCTCACCTACGCCAGCGCCCCCAACTTCCCCGTGGAGAAGCTGGGGAAAGACGGAACCTGGTACCAGACCGATCCCAGCCACTTTGCGTTCCACGTCATGGGCGTAGAGCCTCCCTCCTTCCAATTCACGGAACAAGACGGCCAGCTCACCCAGGTCTCCTTCTCCATTGTCTCCGCTCAGGAAGCTTTTTTGTACGAGCCCCCCTCCTCCTACGCCGTGCGCGCCGTTCACGCCCTGCTGGGGCAGCGGGAGCTGCTGCCCGGCAAGGAGCTGAGCACCCTTGACCAGGAACTGCTGGAGACGGTGGCCGGAGAGCGCACCTGGACCATCGACGGCTGGGACATCACCTGCCAGATGGATTTTTCCGGCTACGAGGTCTATGAACAGTACCTGTTTCCGATCGACGGCGAGACACAGAATCTGACCTACTCCTTCTACATGCAAGCCCAAACATAACCATTTGAATATAGATTTCTTCCCCACAAGGATTGACACATCTTTGCCTCTTTACTATAATAAACAATATTCCGGCAGGCGAGCTGACCGGAATCAGTTTGAAAATGAAAGGGGTTCTCCCAAATGAATGAGCGTGTCTACAATTTCTCCGCTGGCCCTTCCATGCTCCCGCTTTCCGCCCTGGAGCGCGCCGGGTCAGAAATCACCAACTACCGCGGCAGCGGCATGTCAGTGATGGAGATGAGTCACCGCTCAAAGGTCTTTCAGCAGATTTTTGACGAGACCCAGGAGAAGCTGCGCCGCCTGATGAATGTGCCCGACGGCTATAAGATCCTGTTTTTGCAGACCGGCGCTTCCGGCCAGTTCTCCATGATTCCTCTGAACCTGATGGGCCCCAACGGCAAGGCTGACTACGCGGTCACCGGCAACTTTGCCGGCATCGCCGCCAAGGAGGCCGCCAAGTACGGCACCGTGAATATCGCCGCTGACACCAGCGACCGCAACCACAGCTATATCCCCACCCAAGAGCAGCTCAAGCTGTCCCCCGATGCCAGCTACTTCTACTACTGTGCCAACAACACCATCTACGGCACCGAGTGGCAGTACGTCCCCGAGACGGGCAGCGTGCCTCTGGTGTGCGATATGTCCTCTGACATTCTCTCCCGCCCGGTGGACGTGTCCAAGTTCGGCATCGTCTACGCCGGCGCCCAGAAGAACATGGCCCCCGCCGGTCTGACGGTGGTCATTATCCGGGAGGATCTGGCCGGCCACGAGCTGCCCTACACCCCCCTGATGATGAATTACAAGACCATGATCGACAAGGACTCCATGTACAACACTCCCCCCTGCTGGTGCATCTACATGCTGGGCCTGACCCTGGATTGGGTAGCCGAGCAGGGCGGCGTGGAAGGAATGGAGAAGCTGCGCACCCTGCGCTCCTCCATGCTCTATGACACTCTGGACAACTCCCGCCTGTTCCACTGCCATGCGGAGAAGGGCTCCCGCTCCGGGATGAACGTCACCTTCCGCACCGGCAACGAGGAGCTGGACGCCAAGTTCGTTCAGGAGGCCGCCGCGGCGGGCTTTACCAACCTGAAGGGCCACCGCAAGACCGGCGGCATGCGCGCTTCCATCTACAATGCCATGCCCGTGGAAGGCGTAGAGAAGCTGTGCGACTTTATTAAGTCGTTCGATAAGAACAACTAAGTCTGTTTTCAGCTTCTTCCCCGCCTTCCAGCCCGCTCCAGCGGGCCGCGCCCTTTGGCGCGCACAAGCCATGTTCCTTTGGAACATGCTTGCCGCAGGGCGAATTCACTTCGCCCGAGGATTTTAAATCCTGGGGTTCCCACAAAACGCCCGCGTTTTGTGGGGCGGCGTAGAGAAGCTGTGTGACTTTATTAAGGAATTCGATAAGAATAACTGATTTTCCCGAGACCGCGGGCGTGGCCCGCGGTCTCACCACATAGACATACAAATTTGAATTCACTCCAGATTCGAGGTTATTATTATGTATCGTATCAAAACTCTGAACAAGATCTCCTCCGCCGGCCTGGACCAGCTGGACAAGAGCCGTTTCCAGGTGGGCAATGACGTGGAAAACGAGGACGGTATCCTGGTGCGCTCTGCCGCCATGCACGACTATGTCTTCCCCGACGCCCTGCGGGCCATCGCCCGGGCGGGTGCCGGCACCAACAACATCCCCATCGACCGCTGCTCCGAGAACGGCATTGTGGTCTTCAACACCCCCGGCGCCAACGCCAATGCGGTGAAAGAGCTGGTCATTGCCGCCCTGCTCATCGCCTCCCGTGACATTCTGGGCGGCGCCGAGTGGGTGCAGGAGCAGGCTCACACCCCCAACGTAGATCTGGCCGCCGCCGTGGAGAAGGGCAAGAGCGCCTTTGTGGGCCCCGAGCTCTACCGCAAGACCCTGGGTGTCATTGGTCTGGGTGCCATCGGCGCTCTGGTGTGCAACATTGCCCTGGATCTGGGCATGGACGTGTACGGCTATGACCCCTTCCTGTCGGTGGACGCCGCTCTGCGGCTGGACCGCCATGTCCATGTAGTAAAGAGCGTGGACGAGCTGTACAAGGTCTCCGACTACATCACCATCCACGTGCCCTACACCAACGACACCAAGGACTTCATCAACGCCGAGGCCATCTCCAAGATGAAGGGCCAGGTGCGGGTGCTGAATCTGGCCCGCGGCGGACTGGTCAACGACGACGACATGATCGCCGCTCTGGAATCCGGCCGGGTCGCCAAGTATGTCACCGACTTCCCCAACGACAAGATCGCCCTGGTCCACAACGTCATTGCTCTGCCCCATCTGGGCGCCTCCACCCCTGAGAGCGAGGAGAACTGCGCCCGCATGGCCGCCGACCAGCTGAAGGACTATCTTATCAACGGCAACATCAAAAACTCCGTCAACCTGCCCAACGTCCACCAGGATTGGAGCGGCATCTCCCGGGTGTGCCTCATTCACAAGAACATCCCCGCCATGCTGACCAAGATCACCACCATTCTCTCCGATGAGGGAGTCAACGTGGAGAACCTGACCAACAAGTCCAAGAAGGACTACGCCTACACCATGGTGGACCTGAACGGCCGCATCAAAGACGCGGTGGCTGACGAGCTGCGTGCGATCCCCGGCATGATCCGGGTGCGGGTGATCAACCACTGAGATGAAGGAACTGCGGATCCAATATAACTCCCCGGTGGTGCTTACCTTCTTTCTTCTCTCCCTGGGCGCGCTGGCTCTGGGAGAGTTTACCGGAGAACGCACCACCTGGCTGCTGTTTACCGTCTATCGCTCCCCTCTCACCGACCCGCTGACCTATCTGCGCATGTTCACCCACGTGCTGGGACATGCGGACTACACTCACTTTATGAGCAATATGATGCTCTTTCTGGTGGTGGGGCCGCCCCTGGAGGAGAAGTACGGCAGCAAGCGGCTGCTGGGCTGCATCGTGCTCACCGCCTTTGTATCCGGGCTGGTGCAGTTTATCTTCTTCCCCGCCACCGCCCTGCTGGGCGCCAGCGGCATCGTATTTATGATGATTGTTCTCTCTTCCCTGGCGGGCATGCGCAATGGCTCCATCCCTCTGACCCTGATTGTGGTGGTCATTTTGTATCTGGGCGGCGAAATCGTAGACGCCGTCACCGCCCAGGACAACATCTCCCAGCTGACTCACATTATAGGCGGCCTGTGCGGCGCGGCCATGGGCTTTGCCATGAGCCGTCCCCACCGCCGTCGCTGAGCATAAAAAATTGGCAGGTCGTTTGACCTGCCAATTTTTTATACCTTGATCTGGTCCAAAATCTCTCCAATGGGGCCGGAGAGGACCAGGTCTGCATTTTTATCATAGGGAGTGGTGGACTTGTTGATGAGCACCAGGCGGTGGCCCTGGTAGTAGTTCACCAGCCCGGCGGCGGGATAGACCACCAGGGAGGTGCCCCCGATGATAAGCATGTCCGCCTGCTGGATGTCGCTCAGCGCCCCCTGGAGCACCCGGGAGCTGAGATTCTCCTCGTAGAGGACCACGTCGGGCTTGATGATACCACCACAGCTGCACCGCGGCACCCCCTGGCTGTCCGCGATGGCAGAGACCGGGTAGTCCCGGCCGCAGGCCATGCAGCGGTTGCGCAGCACGCTGCCGTGGAGCTCCCACACCCGCTTGCTGCCGGCGGCCTGGTGCAGGCCGTCAATGTTCTGGGTCACGATGCTCTTGAGCTTCCCCGCCGCCTCCAGCTGGGCCAGCTTTTTGTGGGCGGCATTGGGCTTGGCGGTGAGGCAGAGCATCTTGTTGCGGTAAAAGCGGTAAAATTCCTCCGGGTCCCGGTCAAAAAAGCTGCGGCTGAGGATGGTCTCCGGGGGGTATTTATACTGCTGGTTATAAAGGCCGTCCACACTGCGGAAATCGGGGATCCCGCTCTCGGTGGACACACCCGCACCGCCGAAAAAGACGATGTTCTTGCTCTCGTCGATCCATTTCTGCAAGGTCTCCAGCTGCTCTTGATAGTCCTTCATGGTTCCTTCCTCCTCTATATTCCGGCCAGCAGCTTCTCCCGCTCCCGCTGGAGGGACTGCTTTATATTTTTTTGTCCCTCCAATTCCCGGCGCAGTCCGTCCACCAGAGCCTCCACTTCGCACAGGGTGTTGGTTACCCCTTCCCGGGTCTGTTTTTCTCCTTCCGGCTCAAACAGATCGGAAAACAATTGCTCCAGAAAACAGTCGGCAAAGGCAGAATACCCCTCCAGGTCCACAAGAGGCACATCTTTTGGGGTCAGTCCGGCCAGTTCGGTGCGCAGACGGCTCAGCGCTCCCCGGGTGTCCCGGGCACAGGCCTGGAGCGTCTGCATGCTGATATACCCTCCCGGCATATCCCAGCCCCGGCCTTTGGCCTGCTCCAGCGCACCGTCCAGCTCTTTCAGCCGCGCCTGGGCTTCTTCTCCCGCCTGGAGCGCCTCCTGCTCCTCCCGGATCAGGCGGTCCGCCGTCCCCATCTCCCGGGCGATCTCCACCAACCGCGGAACCTGGCTGCTGCCGGTGCAGCACAGGTACTGCTCCTTTTCCTTCAAAAGAGCCTGATACCGGCTCTCCTGCTGCTCCAGTTTGGCCCGTTCCTCCTTCACGTCCCACAGACGGTCCTCCAAGTCCCGCAGGTCCCACTCGGCTTCCTCATACCGCGCCCGGGCCTGGGCCACCTCCTGTTTGTCCCGGCGAAGCTTTCCGGTCTCGTGCTCTGCCTCCCGGCCAGAGGCCAAAAAGGCCTCCTTCTCCTCTGCCCGGTTCAGCCGCTCAAAGGCCTCTGCCGCCTTTTTGCGCTGCTGGAGATGCTGCTTCCCCAGGTCGGCCAGCATGGCATCCAGCTTTCCCGCCCGGTCCAGGTCCCGCCGCACCTGTCTGAGCTCTTGGTCGATCTGGCTCAGCTCCCGCATAGTCCTCCCCCTCTCCTGTTTATTATTTTTATTATACCACGTCCGCCCTGGCTGCGTCTCAATTTTTTCTGGACTTTCTTTCCCGCTTTCGCTACACTTATGAGTAATCGGATAAAAAGGAGCGCTTCTCCATGGATCAGATCATCGAAACTCTCTCCGCCGAGCTGGGCCGTCCTGCCCAGCAGGTGGAAAACGTGGTCACCCTCATTGACGAGGGGGCCACCATTCCCTTTATCGCCCGCTACCGTAAGGAGCTGCACGGCTCCATGGACGACCAGCTGCTGCGTCAGCTGGCCGAGCGGCTTCAGTACCTGCGCAATCTGGAGCAGCGCAAGGGCGAGATCAAAACCTCTATTGAAAATCAGGGCAAGCTCACCGACGAGCTCTCCGCCGCCATTGACGCCGCCAAAACCCTGGCTGAGGCGGAGGACCTGTACCGTCCCTACAAGCAGAAGCGGCGCACCCGGGCCACCATCGCCCGGGAAAAGGGATTAGCTCCCCTGGCCCAGCTGCTCTTCGCCCAGGAGCGGAACTGTCCCGCTCCCGAGGAGGCGGCTGCCGACTTCATCGACCCGGAGAAGGGGGTAGACAGCATTGAGGCCGCCCTCCAGGGTGCCAGCGATATCATCGCGGAGGAAATTTCTGATGACGCCGCCATCCGCAAGGAGCTGCGCTCGCTGTTCCTGCGCCGGGGTGTGGTGGTGTCCAAGGCGGCGGATAAGGAGCCGGAGGACACGGTGTACCGCCTCTACTACGATTTCAAATGCCCGGTCAGCCGCATCCAGGGCTATCAGGTGCTGGCCATCAACCGGGGCGAGCGGGAGGACATTTTGAAGGTCTCGGTGGAGCTGGATGCGGAGACCGCCCATGTGGCCGTGCGCCGGGCGGTGCTGGTCCCTGGCGCGCCCTCCATGGCCTTTGTCCGCGCCGCCGCCGATGACGCCTACGACCGCCTCATCGAGCCCTCTCTGGAGCGTGAGATCCGCAGCCACCTCACCGACCAGGCCAACGAGGGTGCCATCCACATGTTTGCCCTGAACCTCAAGCCCCTGCTCATGCAGCCCCCAGTCAAGGGCAAGGTGACCATGGGTCTGGACCCGGGCTACCGCATGGGCTGTAAAGTCGCTGTGGTAGACGGCACGGGCAAGGTGCTGGATACGGCGGTGGTCTACCCCACCTATGGAGAGCGCCAGAAGCAGGAGGCCATCCAGAAGCTGTCCGCTCTGGTGAAGAAGCACCACGTGGAGCACATCGCCATCGGCAACGGCACCGCCAGCCGGGAGACCGAGAAGATGACGGTGGAGCTCATCCAGAAGCTGGGAGGCGGCGTGTCCTATATGATCGTCAGCGAGGCAGGAGCCAGCGTCTACTCCGCCAGCAAGCTGGCCGCCGAGGAGTTCCCCCAGTTTGACGTCAACCTCCGCAGCGCCGTATCCATTGCCCGGCGGCTCCAGGACCCCCTGGCCGAGCTGGTAAAGATTGACCCCAAGGCCATCGGCGTGGGCCAGTATCAGCACGACATGCCCCAGGCCCAGCTGGGCGAGGCCCTGGACGGGGTGGTGGAGGACTGCGTCAACGCGGTAGGCGTGGACGCCAACACCGCCTCTCCCTCCCTCCTGCAGCGGGTGTCCGGTCTCACCGCCACCACAGCAAAGAACGTGGTGAAATACCGGGAGGAGAACGGCGCCTTTACCACCCGCAAGCAGCTTTTGAAGGTCCCCAAGCTGGGCCCCAAGGCCTTTGAGCAGTGCGCCGGCTTCCTCCGGGTACCCGAGAGCAAAAGCGTGCTGGACCACACCGGGGTCCACCCGGAGAGCTACGCCGCCGCCGAGAAGCTGCTGACTGCCTGCGGCTACACCCTGGAGGACGTGAGCAAGGGCCAGATCGGAGAGCTGAAGCAGCGGGCCGAGCAGAAAGGTCTGGAGAACCTGTCGGAGATCGTCGGGGCGGGTGTGCCCACCCTGGCCGACATCATCAAGGAGCTGATGACGCCCGGCCGTGACCCCCGTGACGAGTTGCCTCCCCCCATCCTCCGCACCGACGTAATGGAGGCCAAGGACTTAAAGCCCGGCATGGAGCTCCAGGGAACGGTGCGCAATGTCATCGACTTTGGCGTATTCGTGGACATCGGCGTGCACCAGGACGGCCTGGTCCACATCAGCAAGCTGCCCCGGCGGGTGAAGCACCCCAGCGAGCTTTTGTCCGTAGGGGATGTGGTAACGGTTTGGGTTTTGTCGGTGGACGAGGGGAAAAAGCGCATCAGCCTCACCATGAAAAAGCCCGGCGAGGGATAAGATTCCACACCGGAGACATAGAATGTGGAAAACCGGAAAGGAGAATCCGCTATGCCTGTGTTCGATCTCCACTGTGATACCCTCACCGCCTTTATGAGCCCTCTGCGCTGCCGGGACACCCTGGACGATCCCTGCTCCGCCTTTGCCCTGTCCAAGGTGCAGACCATCCCCTGGTGTCAGTGCTGCGCCGTCTTTGTCCCCGACGGCCTCACGCCCCGGGAGGCCTTGGGCTACTACCGCTTCCACCGAAATAGCTTTCAGCGGCAGCTTCTGGACCGCACCTGTCAGGACTGTGCCTGCACAACTGCGGAGGACGTGACCGCCGCCTGGGAGCAGAAAAAAACCGCCCTGGTGCTGACGGTGGAAAACGGCTCCCTGCTTGGGGCTGGATTGGAATATGTGGAGGAGCTGCGCCGGGACGGGGTGCGGATGGTAACTCTCACCTGGAACGGAGAGAACGCCCTGGGCTCCGGCCACGAGACCGACCACGGCCTTACCGCTCTGGGCAAGGAGGCGTTCCGGGCTCTGGAGGAGGCAGGCATTGTGGTGGACGTGTCCCACCTCAATGACGCCGGGTTCCGGGACGTGCTGGAGGTGGCCCAAAAGCCCTTCGCCGCCTCCCACTCCAACGCCCGGGCCATTTGTGCCCACCGGCGCAACCTGGAGGACGGACAGATTCGGGAGATGGTGATGCGAAACTGTATCATCGGTCTTAATTATTACAGTCCGTTTTTGCGCTCCGACGGAGAGGAGGCAGATTTTGACGACCTGTACCGCCACATCTGCCACTTCCTGGAGTTGGGGGCAGAGGACTGTCTGGCCCTGGGCTCCGACTTTGATGGGGCCGACCTGCCCCCCTGTCTGGACGACTGCCGCAAGGTGCCCGCTCTGGGTAAGTACCTTCTGGACCGCGGTCTGGGCCGCTCCCTGGTTGAAAAACTTTTTTGGAAAAACGCCCTGGATTTTGCCCAAAAAAATTGGCCATAACGCCTTGCGCCCCCTTTTTCTTCCGAGTATACTGGAGAAAAAGGGGGCGATTTCTGTGCTGGATGAGCTGGACTTTTTGGAAGAGTACCAGGAGGACAACCGCATCGAGGCCAAGCGTGCCCAGGGCGGCCTGCCCCACAGCCTGTGGGAGACCTACTCCGCCTTTGCCAACACTCTTGGAGGCGTGATCCTGCTGGGGGTGGCGGAAGGGGCGGACAAGTCTCTGTACTCCGTCCCCCTCTTTGATCCTCAGGAGCTGGTGGACGAGTTCTGGGACATGGTAAACGACCCCACCGTGGTCAGCGCCAACATCCTCCAGCCGGAGGACGTGCAGATCTTCCGCAGCGGGAAAAACGACATCGTAGCCATCTTTGTCCCACGGGCAGAGCAGAAAGACCGCCCCGTCTACATCGGCGGCGACCCCTACGCCGGCACCTACTACCGCCGGGGCGAGGGGGACTGGCGCTGTCCCCGCCACGAGGTGGATGCCATGCTGCAAGATCAAAAGGGATAAAAAAGGGATCTGCCCGGGCAGATCCCTTTTTCTTATTGGTGAATGAGCGCCAGCAGCTCCGGACCAATGTGGCCGTTGGCCGCCATCACGCTGCTGGGGCCGTCCAGAGTGAGGGGCGTGCCCTCCGCGGTGGTGATCATGCCTCCCGCCTCCTGGACCAGGAGCATCCCCGCTCCAAAGTCCCAGGGTTTCAGGCCTCCCTCCACATAGCCGTCGATCCGGCCCGCCGCCACATAGCACAGGCAGATGGAGGCCGCGCCGATGCGCCGCACGTCGTGGCTGGCGTCATAGATGGCCCGCATCCAGGCAAAGGTGCGGTCGGCCAGGTGCCGCTCGCCGGGATTGGTGCCCACGTCCACCAGGCTGTCACTGAGGTGCTGAGCCCCGCTGACCTGGATGGGCTGTCCGTTGCAGAAGGCTCCGTGTCCCTTGCGGGCGGTGAACAGTTCCCCGGCGTAGGGGTCGTAGATGAGGGCCATGGTCACTTCGCCTCCCTCGGCCAGGGCCAGGGACACCGCGCTGTGGCAGTAGCCATGGATCAGGTTGGTGGTGCCGTCCACCGGGTCCAGAATCCACACCGCACCGGACAGGTCCACCTGGGAGTTGTCCTTCTCCTCCCCCATAAACTGCACCTCCGGGGCGATCTCCGCCAGCCGCTTTTGCAGCATGGACTGCACCTCCAGGTCCACCTGGGTGACAAAGTCGGTGGCTCCCTTCTGACGGATATGTCCCGCCATATCCCGCCGGGCAAAAAGCTCTCCCGCCTCCCGCACCGCCTGGGATGCCTGCTCCAACAATTTCTCTGTATCTAACGCCATGACCGTCTCCTCCTCGTCTATGCCGGATTCCCGTATGGTTTTCGTGGTCATTATAGCACGTCCCCCTTCTGAGAAAAAGAGGACAATGCGCATATTTCTTCCGGTTTTCGGGCATGCTGGCAAAAAAGGAGGCGGTCATCCTTGGACATCAGCAAACAGGAATACAATCAGCTTATTCAGGCTCACGCCCGTCCCTCTCCCCTGGTGCGGGATATGCTGTGGGCCTTCTTCGTGGGGGGCGCCATCTGCACCCTGGGTCAGGTGCTGCGCAATCTGTACGAGAGCCTGGGACTCTCCGGCGACGACGCAGGCATCGCCGTATCGGTGTCCCTCATCTTCCTCTCTGCCCTGCTCACCGGCCTGGGCCTTTTTGACAAGCTGGCCAAGCACGCAGGGGCTGGCACCCTGGTTCCCATCACCGGCTTTGCCAACGCCATGGTCTCTCCCGCCCTGGAATTTAAGAGTGAGGGCTATATTACCGGCACCGCCACCAAGCTCTTTGTAGTGGCCGGACCGGTGCTGGTATTCGGGATCAGTGCCAGCGTGATCTATGGTCTCATCTGTTTTTTCTTTGGCCTTTAATTTTGTCCTGTGCAGAACTAACAAAAATTCTCCCTTTTCACCAGGGGCTTCTTGTGCTAAAATGGGTATAGTTTATTTCCCCTGGGAAAGAAAGGAAGATGTTTATGTGGGCGGAAAATAGTGTGTTTTACCAGATCTACCCCCTGGGCTTCTGCGGAGCCCCAAAGGAGAATGACGGCGTCACCGTCAACCGCATCGGCAAAATCGCCGATTGGGCGGAACATATCCAAAAGCTGGGGGCAGATGCGGTATACCTCTCCCCCATTTTTGAAAGTGACCGCCACGGCTACGACACCCGGGACTACCGGAAGATCGACTGCCGCCTGGGCACGAATGAGGACTTCGCCAAGGTGTGTGAGACCCTTCACGCCCATGGCATCCGGGTGGTGCTGGACGGCGTGTTCAACCACGTGGGCCGCGGCTTCTGGGCCTTTAAGGACGTGCAGGAGAAGAAGTGGGATTCTCCCTACAAGGACTGGTTCCACATCCACTTTGACGGCAACTCCAACTACAACGACGGTTTCTGGTATGAGGGCTGGGAGGGCCACTTCGAGCTGGTGAAGCTCAATCTCCGCAACCCCGCCGTGGTGGACTATCTGCTGGACTGCGTGCGCTCCTGGGTGGAGGAGTACGACATCGACGGTCTGCGCCTGGACGTGGCCTACTGCCTGGACCACGACTTCCTGCGCCGTCTGCGCCAGTTTACCAACGGCCTGAAACCGGAATTTTTCCTGGTGGGCGAGACCCTGCACGGGGACTACAACCAGTGGGTCAACGACCAGATGCTCCACAGCTGCACCAACTATGAGTGCTACAAGGGCCTCTACTCCAGCCTCAACTCTATGAACCTCTTTGAGATCGTCCACAGCTTGAAGCGCCAGTTTGGCCCGGAAAACTGGACCCTCTACAAGGGCAAGCACCTGCTGTGCTTCTGCGATAACCACGACGTCACCCGTGTGGCCAGCATCCTGCAGGAGCCCCGCCATCTGCCCCTCATTTACGGACTGATGTTCGGTATGCCCGGTATCCCCTGCCTGTACTACGGCAGCGAGTGGGGCGCCAAGGGAGAGAAACGGCCCGGCAGCGACGACGAGCTGCGCCCCTGCTTTGAGTCGCCGGAGTGGAACGAGCTCACCGGCCTCATCGCCGCCATGGCCAAGGCCCACCGGGAGAGCGACGCCCTGTGCCACGGCGATTTCCAGGACGTGGTGCTCACCAACCGCCAGACCATCTTCCAGCGCCGGACCGACAAAGAGCGGGTTCTGGTGGCCATCAACGCCGACTCCCAGCCCTATGTGGCCCACTTCAATGCAAACTGCGGCCGGGCGGTGGATCTCATCACTGGCAAGGACCACGACTTCGGCGGCGGCAGCGAGCTGCCCCCCTACTCGGTGGCCTTCTGGAAGTGCGAGCGCTGAGTTTTTACCTGTCTTCCGCGGATGCCGGACACGCTCCGGCATCCGCGGATTTTTCTTCCATTTAACAAAATCGCCCTCAACTTTTTAACCTGGCTGTGGTATATTAAAATGGAGTATAGATACCGTGCCCTCCACTGGGAACGGCACGTGTGTGGATCGAAAGAAAGAGGGATCACTGTATGCCGAAAATCGTGGATACCCGCTATACCCAGGACCGTGAGCTGTCCTGGCTGCGGTTTAACGAACGTGTACTGGAGGAGGCCAAGGACGAGAGCGTGCCTTTGATGGAGCGGCTGAAATTTGCCGCCATCTTTACCAGCAACCTGGACGAGTTCTTTATGATCCGGGTAGGCTCTCTGTGCGACCTGACCCTGGTGAAGGAGCCCCACTTTGACGCCCGTACCGGTCAGACTCCCGACCAGCAGCTCTCCGCCATCTACCAGGCGGTCACCCCCCTGTACAAAATGCGGGACAAAGTGGTGGATCAGCTGGAAAAGCGGCTGCGCACCTGCAATATCTGCCGTATGACCATGGACGAGATGGACACCAAGGAGCGCAAGCAGGTGGAAAACTGGTTCCGGGATGAGCTGCAGCCCATCCTCTCTCCCCAGGTGGTGGATTCCCGCCACCCCTTCCCCCACCTGTCCAATAAGGTACTTAACATCGTGCTGCGGCTGCAGAGCGATGATCAGGAGGCCCTGGGTCTCATTCCCATCCCCCAGAGCCTGCCCCCCTATTTTGTCCTGCGGGAGCGTGGGGTGCGGTATATCCTCACCGAGGACGTGCTGCTGGAGTACGCCAAAAAGCTCTTCCCCACCTTCAGCGTCCAGGGCAAGGCAGTGTGCTCCGTTACCCGCAACGCCGACATCAGCCCCGAGGACGAGGCCTATGACGTGGACGAGGACTACCGCCAGCACATGCGCAAGATCGTGAAAAAGCGCAACCGTCTGGCTCCGGTGCGTCTGGAGATTCAGAGCAGCACCCGGGACGAGAAGGCCATTGAATTTTTGTGCAGCAAGCTCAAGCTCAGCCGGGAGCAGGTCTTCTTCTCCAAATGCCCCCTGCGCATGAACTACGTCTTCTCTTTGGAGGGTCTGCTGCCCCCGGAGAGCAAATCCGCCCTGTGCTATCCTCCCTACACCCCCCGCTTCCCCGCCTGTCTGCGCCAGGATGAAAAAATTCTGCCCCAGATCCTGCGCCACGACGCCCTGCTGTTCTACCCCTTCGAGTCCATGGACCCCTTCCTCCATCTGGTGCGTGAAGCGTCCTCCGACCCCAACGTGCTCTCCATCAAGATCACCATCTACCGTCTGGCCTCCAAGGCCAAGCTGGCCGAGTACCTGTGCGCCGCCGCCGAAAACGGCAAGGAGGTCACCGTCCTCATGGAGCTGCGCGCCCGCTTTGATGAGCAGAACAACATCCAGTGGGCCGAGCGCATGGAGGAGGCGGGCTGCACCATCCTCTACGGCACCGAGGGATTCAAGGTCCACTCCAAGATCTGTCTCATTACCCGCCGGGAGCGCGGAAAGATCCAGTACATCACCCAGGTGGGTACTGGCAACTACAACGAAAAGACTGCCAAGCAGTACACCGACCTGTGCCTGATGACTGCCCGTCCCGAGCTGGGCGAGGACGCAGCTGTGCTCTTCCGAAACATGGCCATCGCCAACCTGAGCGGTGACTACAAGCAGCTGCTGGTCTCCCCCTTCCAGCTGCGGGACAAGGTGCTGGAGCTCATGGACCGTGAGATCAAAAAGGGTCCCGAGGGCTACATCTTCCTGAAACTCAATTCCATCACGGACCGCAAGCTCATCGACAAGCTGGCTGAGGCTTCTCAGGCCGGGGTGGAGGTAGTCATGAACGTACGGGGCATCTGCTGCATCCGTCCCGGCATTCCCGGACTCACCGACCACATTACCATCTTCTCCATTGTGGGCCGCTATCTGGAGCACACCCGCATCTACCGGTTTGGCCGGGGAGACAACGCCGATCTGTTCATCTCCTCTGCCGACTTCATGACCCGGAACACGGAGCGCCGGGTGGAGGTGGCCTGCCCCGTGCTGGATCCCCAGGTACGCCGCTCCATCTTCCATATCTGCGATGTGCTGGTGTCCGACAACGTCAAGGCCCGCCAGCTTGGTCCCGACGGACAGTGGAGTCCCCGCAAGACCGGCGCCGCCCCCTGCTCCAGCCAGGATGTGTTCCTGGAGGAGGGCATGGGTACCACCTACCAGGAGCCTGCCGCCCGTCCTGCCAAACGCAAGAAGGGTCTGCTGAGCCGTCTGTTCAAACGCTGAAGTCTTTCCTTTGCCTGCCGCGTCCGCCGCGGCAGGCTTTTTTTGTATTTTTTCCCGAAAAGGCAAAGACTTCCCCGGAAAAATCCACAATTCCCCGCCGGCTTTGCGTTTGAAAAATCTGCCTTGGCAGCCTTGGAATCTCCGTCCTGTTTGCGCCGGAAGAAAACCGTCCATACTGTCTAAGGCGGCGAAGATGCCGCGCAAAATTGACATGGGGGTGAAATTTTGCAGGAAAAATCAAAACAAACGCCCGGACACCGGCGTCTGGGCGGCGGTGTGTGGACGGCGGCAGTCTGTCTGCTGCTGGTACTGACCCTGTCGGGGGACCGGGCTCTGGCCGCCCCGGCCTGGAACGCCGCCGCCTGCGCCGGCTCGGTGGAGATCGGCGACACGGTCATTCCCCTGGGCCGGGCGGTGGGTATCAAGCTCTTTTCTGACGGTGTGGTGGTTACCGGCTTGTCCGATGTGGAGTCCTCCGGCGGCACTGTGTCCCCCGGACGAACCGGCGGTCTGCGGGCAGGGGATGTGATCACCCACATCAACGGCCAGCAGGTCAGCACCATCGAGGGCGTCCAGGCCCTGCTTGCCCAGCAGCAGGGGCAGCCTCTCACCCTCCAGGTCCAGCGGGAGGATCAGTCTCTCCAGCTCAGCGTCCAACCGGCCCAAAACCAGGACGGCGCCTATCAGCTAGGCGTGTGGCTGCGGGACTCCATGGCGGGCATCGGCACCCTTACCTTCTATGATCCCCAGTCCAGCGTGTTTGCCGCTCTGGGCCACGGGATCAGCGATGTGGACACGGCCATCCTCATGCCCCTGGAAACCGGAAGCATCATGAAGGCCACGGTGTCTGACGTCAAGAAGGGGTTAAGCGGTGAGCCGGGAGAGCTGCACGGCGTGTTTGATCTCCAGCATGACCTGGGCACCCTGTACGCCAACACCCAGCAGGGTATCTTCGGCACCCTGGATGACAAGGCGCTGGTGCAAAACGGCCAGGGCGTGGAGATCGCCTCCCGGGACCAGGTGCACACCGGCAAGGCTGCCATTCTCTCCAATATTGCCGGCGACCAGGTGGAGGAGTATGAGATCGAGATTCTGACCCTCTATCCGGAGAGCAGCGGTGACACCCGCAACCTCATGATCCAGGTCACCGATCCCCGCCTGCTGGAAACGACCGGAGGAATTGTCCAGGGAATGTCTGGAAGTCCTATTCTCCAGGACGGGCGGCTTGTGGGCGCGGTCACCCACGTTCTCATCAACGAGCCCTCCCGGGGCTACGGAATTTTGGCAGAAAATATGGTAAAAACCGCCCAAAGCAGCGCAAAAGCCGCCTGACAGATTTGAAAAGGCACAGCCGCCCCGGATGGGAAACGACCCGATCCGGGGCGGTATTTTGGTTCTCTTTGTGCCGGTTTTTCCTTCAAACGTCGAACTTTGTCGAAAGATTTCGAACTTTTGTTTACCATTTTTTGGTAAAAGTATCTTGCGCATACTGTCTGATTATGGTACATTTTATTTGACCGTTTCAGTGTGTGTAACGGTCAGAATGCCAGCCTTGCAAAGAAGGGAGTTTACATTCATGGAAGCAACCGTATCACTGTTGGTAGCGGACGCCAACGAGGAGTACCGGCATCAATTTATCGAGATGCTCCAGGCCGAACCGGACCTACAGGTGGTGGGAGAGACCGGGGACGGACTGGTCCTGCTGGACCAACTGAAGACACTGCGCCCTGACGTAGTGGTGATGGAGATCGTCCTGGGCGGCATCGACGGTATTGAGGTGCTGGAACGGCTGTCTCAGATGGAGCTGGACTACCGCCCCAAAATCCTGATCCTGTCCAGCTATGCCCGGGGCGGAATGGCCGACCTTGCCGCCTCTCTGGGGGCCGATCACTATATGTCCAAGCCCTGCCGGCCCAACGCCGTATGTCAGCGCATCCGCCAGCTAGCGGCTTTTGCCGCGGTCCCTAGTAATTCACAGGAGTCAGCCCGCTCCTTGGAGGCCATGGTCACCTCCATTATCCACGAGGTGGGCGTACCCGCCCACATCAAGGGCTACCAGTATCTCCGGGAGGCCATCATCCTGGCAGTAGAGGATATGGACGTCATTAACGCGGTGACCAAGGTCCTCTATCCGGAAGTGGCCAAGCGCTTTGGCACCACTGCCTCCCGGGTGGAGCGTGCTATACGCCATGCCATCGAAGTGGCCTGGGACCGGGGCGACCTGGAAACCCTGCAAAAATACTTCGGCTACACTGTTTCAAACGTAAAAGGCAAACCTACCAATTCGGAATTCATTGCCATGATTGCCGACCGCCTTCAGCTTCAGCGCCGGGAAGGCTGATCGAAAACACCGGCGCTTACCCATAAGTATATCCCAACCCCCGTATCCTATGTAGTAGAAATGAGCAGAATCATGATAGTATCCCCTCCAGACGGACCTTTGAGCTGTATCTCTATGGTCCGTCTTTTTTTGCCCTTCTGGATTTTTCTGTCTCCATTTGCTATAATAAGACGAAAAGCGGCCCAGTCAGCCGGGCCGCTTTTTCCATTCCCATTGATACAAAAGGAGCGATATGTATGACTATTGAGTATACCCCCCGCGGGGTTTGTTCCCGTTTCTTCTCCATCAAGGTGGAGGACGGCATCATTCAGTCCGTGCAGATCATCGGCGGCTGTGACGGCAATCTTCAGGGCATCTCCCGTCTGATTGAGGGCATGAAGGTGGAAGACGCCATCGCCCGCATGGAGGGCATCCGCTGCGGCGGCAAACCCACCTCCTGCCCCGACCAGATCGCCAAGGCCCTGCGTACCGCACTGCCTCAGGCCTGAGTGGTCTTTTCCGACTGTCCGTGGAGCAGTGCCTGCCGCTTGAGCCAGGGGATCTTCCGCCAGTAAAACAGCACCGTCACCACCGGCGGGATCAGGTCGGAGATGGGCTCGGCAAAGAAGATCGCCATAGCCCCAAAGGCGGCAGGAAGGATAAAGATGGCCACAAAATACACCAGCTTACGGAAGGCAGACAGGGGCAGGGAGTAGCGCATCATGCCCATCCCGGTCAGCCCGTCCACGATCACATACTGCACACCCAGGGGCACAATGCCCATGGAGGTGATGCGGATGGCGGTGACCGCCAGGGCGGACACCTGTGCATCGGGGGTGAAGATGCGGGTAAAGGGTGCGGCAAACAGCTGCCCCACCAGGCACAGCACCCCGGTGTACGCCACCGCGATGATCAGGATGTACTTCTGGGCCTCCAGGATACGCTTGGGCTGTCCCGCTCCCAGGTTGTAGCCCAGAATGGAGGCAGTCCCTCCTGTCATTCCGCCCAGAGGCATGGTGACCACCAGCATGAAGCTCTGGGAAATGGTGGCCGCCGCCACCAGCAGATCGCCCTGGCTCTCTCCGCCGTAGCGCTGGAGCAGGGCATTGAGGACGATGATCATCAGGTTATCCACCGCAATGATCAGGAAGGGCGTCAAACCGGTAAGCAAAATGCGGCCCATCAGCCATGGACGGTAACCGCCAAAGGAGATCCCCACCTGGGGTACCGGTCCAAACAGGAAGTGGAGCACAAACAGACAGCTGCACAGCTGGCTGAGCACGGTGGCGATCGCCGCCCCCTTGACTCCCATCTTCAGCCCGAAGATAAACAGCGGGTCCAGCACGATGTTCATCACCGCGCCCAAAATCACCGACTGCATTCCCTTTTGGGCAAAGCCCTGGCAGATGACAAACTGGTTCATGCCCGTGGACAGCAGTGCAAAGACGGTACCCGTCAGATACCAGGAGTAGTACTCCATGGCATAGGGCAGAGTCTCAGGACTGGCGCCGAACAGCATCAAGGCAGGCCGGCGGGTGGCGTAAGCCACCCCCATCAGCGCCAGGGACATGACGATCAGCAGCAAAAAGGCGTTGGCCACGATCTGTTTGGCCTGCTCCCGCCGTCCTTCGCCCAGGCGGATGCTCACCAAAGGCGATCCTCCTACACCCACCCAGAAGGCCACCGACCCCAGCATAGTCACAATGGGTCCGCACACCCCTGCGCCCGCCAGGGCCAGACTGCCCACCTCCGGGATATTTCCGATGTAAATTCGGTCCACCACGCTGTACAGCACGCTGACAAACTGGGCCAGCATGCTGGGAATGGCAATACGCAGCACCAGCGGGCGGATCGGATCGTTTCTCAGATCATTTTCCACTCTCATGGTCTATTTTCTCTCCCATTTCTCACACATTTTGCCGGTTTTCCGGCCAAGCAGCGGATATTATAGCACGCAGTTTCCAGACTGTAAAGCCGCCCGTCCATTCTTCCGGACCGGGGCGGAATTTTTTTGCCTTCCCCCCTTGACAGCCGTGTATATGGCATATATACTGTGCATATAGTATATATACACTATAACGGAAGGAAGTCCGCAAACTCCGTCCGACCCATGCGCAGGGCGGACAGGGGCGGGCGGTTTATATGGTGCGCCAAATGGATATCATTCTCAGCAACTCCAGTGGAAAACCCATCTACGAACAAATCTCAGACCAAGTGAAAAGTCAGATCCTGTCCGGCACGCTGGCGGAAGGGGACGCCCTGCCCTCCATGCGTCTGCTGGCCAAGGAGCTGCACATCTCGGTCATCACCACCAAGCGGGCCTATGAGGAGCTGGAACGGGAGGGATTCTTACAGAACATCCCCGGAAAAGGCTGTTTTGTGGCCCCCCAAAACCGGGAACTGCTGCGGGAAGCCCAGCTGCGCCGGGTGGAGGAATTTCTCTCCCTGGCTGTGGACGAGGCCCGAAAGGGCGGCTTCACCCTGGAAGAGCTTACGGAAATACTCAACATATTGTATCAAGGTGAATGATTATGACAAATAGTATTGAAATATCCGGCCTTTGCAAGTCCTACGGCGACTTTGCCCTGGACCACATCGATCTGAAGCTCCCCGGCGGGTCCATCATGGGCCTCATCGGAGAAAACGGCGCGGGCAAGACCACCACCATCAAGTGCATCCTGAATCTGATCCGCCGGGACGCAGGCACCATCACGCTTATGGGCTATGACAACATCGCCCAGGAGCAGCAGGCCAAGTCAGAGGTGGGCGTGGTGCTGGACGAGTGCTACTTCCACGACACCCTGCGCCCCACAGACATCCACACCATTCTCTCCCGGGTCTATGAGAATTGGGATAAAGCGCTCTTTGCCTCCTGTCTGGAAAAGTTTCAGCTGCCCGAGGGCAAATATGTCAAAGCGTTCTCCCGAGGCATGAAGATGAAGCTATCCCTGGCCGCCGCCCTGGCCCACCACCCCAAGCTGCTGATTCTGGACGAGCCCACCGCCGGACTGGACCCGGTGGTGCGGGACGAGATCCTGGATGAGTTTCTGAACTTTATCCAGGACGAGGAGCACTCCATTCTCATCTCCAGCCATATCACCAGCGACCTGGAGAAGGTTGCCGACTACATCACCTATCTCCACCAGGGGAAGGTGGTCCTCTCAGAGGCCAAAGACGTGATTCAGGACAGCTACGGCCGCCTGGGCTGTACCGCCGCCGACCTGCTGACCGTTGATTCCAAGGACCTGGTACGGGTACGGAAGGGCTCCTACGGCTGCGAGGCTCTGGTGAGTGACCGGGCCGCCTTCCGTAAAAAATACCCCCAGCTGATGGTTGAGCCCATCTCCCTGGAGGACATCATGCTCTTCATTGGAAAGGGGGAGTCAGTATGACCGGCCTCATCGTCAAGGATTTTCTGGTCATGCGGAAATCCATCAAAACCTACATTCTGTTTCTGCTGTTCTATTTTGTCATGGCGGCCTTAGGGATTTTTCCGATCTCATTCATCACCGCCATGGTGCAGATCATCATTATGATGCTGCCCCTGAGCGCCTTCTCCTATGATGAGCTGTCCAAGTGGGACCGGTATGCCTTCTCTCTGCCTCTGAGCCGCCGGGCTGTGGCGGGTGCCCGCTATCTCTTCGCTCTGATCCTCACCCTGTTTGCCGCCCTGTTCGGCCTGGTGACCTGTCTGATCTTGTCCCTGGCTTTTCATGACCCCAATCTGGTGGAAAACTGCATGACGGTCATGGTCTCTCTGGGCCTGGGCCTTCTCTACTGCGACATTCTGCTCCCCCTGACCTATAAGCTGGGACCGGAGCGCGCCCGTCCCTACTTCTACCTGGTCATCTTCCTGCCTATCATTCTTCTGGTGGGAGCCTCTAAACTTGGGCTGCTGGATGGGCTCTCCTTCCTGGAACAGATCCCCGAAGCCTCCGCCATCGCATTTGTTCTTCTGCTTCCCCTCCTGCCTCTGCTGGGGATGGGTGTGTCCTATCTCATCTCCTGCCGCATTCTGGAGCGCAAAGAGTTTTAAGCGCCCGGGCTGGTTTTCCCTTGCACCCCGCTCCCCCTTCGTGCTACAATGTAATTAGAGATATTTGGGAGAGGAAGTGTGTTCTATGACCGCTCATCAGGCCATCAAGGAACTCAAGCAAGTCCGGCAGTACTGCACCGCCAGCGCCATCCCCGCTATCGACTACGCCATCCAGGTGCTTCAGGGCCTGGCCGAGCGTGAGAAGAAGCTGGAGGAGGAAAAGAAACACCAGCCCTGTGGCCCTGCCGCCGAGAAAATCCCCGATTGACCAACAAAAGGCCCCATCCTTTCGGATGGGGCCTTTCCTTATTCTATGGAATATTTCTTAGTCCTCCACACCGTCGCCGTGGGTACGCATGAAGAACAGGAAGCCCAGCACCAGCACAACGCCCACAGGCAGAGCCAGCAGACCGGGAGCGCCGAAGTGGATCAGCAGACCGGCCAGCACATAGCTGAAGCAGGAGATCGCGGCACAGGCGGTGGCATAGGGCAGCTGAGTCGCCACGTGGTTGACGTGGTCACACTGCGCACCGGCAGAGGCCATAATGGTGGTGTCGGAGATGGGGGAGCAGTGGTCGCCGCACACAGCACCGGCCATGCAGGCGGACACACAGACCACACCCATGGGGTCGTTCAGGGGGAAGATGGCCAGGGTGATGGGGATCAGGATGCCGAAGGTGCCCCAGCTGGTGCCGGTGGCAAAGGCCAGCAGACAGCCGATGACGAACACGATGGCGGGCAGGAACAGAGCAAAGCCCTTGGCATACTCATTGACCACATACTCCACGAAGGCGGTGGCACCCAGGGAGTCGGTCATGGCCTTCAGAGACCAGGCAAAGGTCAGGATCATGATGGCGGGCACCATAGCCTTGAAGCCCTCGGGGATGCAGCCCATCATGTCACGGAAGGACATAGAGCGGCGGATGGAGTAGAAAATCAGGGTGAAAATGAGGCCGAAGGCAGAGCCCAGCATCAGGCCAACCGAGGCATCGGAGTTGGAGAAAGCGTCCACAAAGTTGGTGCCGGAGAAGAAGCCGCCGGAGTAGATCATACCGATCACGCAGCAGACCACCAGCACAATGATGGGCAGCACCAGGTCAATGACCTTGCCCTTGCTGTCGTCGGCGTCCTCCTCGATGAGGCCGGCATAGGGATTGGAGCCGGAGAACAGGTCGCCGGTCTTGATCGCGTTGCGCTCATACTTGAGCATGGGACCAAACTCCACCTTCATAACCACCATGGAGATCATCATCAAGATGGTCAGCAGGGCGTAGAAGTTATAGGGGATGGCCTTGATGAACAGGGCCAGGCCCTGGCCGTCCTCCACGAAGCCGGAGACCGCGGCGGCCCAGGAGCTGATGGGGGCGATGATACACACGGGGGCAGCGGTGGCGTCGATGAGGTAGGCCAGCTTCACGCGGGAGACGTTGTGCTTGTCGGTAATGGGACGCATCACGGAACCCACGGTGAGGCAGTTGAAGTAGTCATCGATGAAGATGAGCACACCCAGCAGAATGGCAGCCAGCTGCGCGCCCACACGGCTCTTGATGTTCTCGGAGGCCCAGCGGCCGAAGGCGGCGGAGCCGCCCGCCTTGTTCATCAGGCACACCATGGAGCCCAGGATGACCAGGAAGATCAGGATGCCCACATTGTAGCTGTCAGACAGCACCGAGGCGATGCCGTCCTCAAAGACGTGAAGGACGGTGCCCTCGAAGGAGAAGTTGGAGTAAAGCAGGCCGCCCACCAGGATACCGATAAACAGGGAGGAGTAGACCTCCTTGGTGATCAGAGCCAGGGCAATGGCGATGACAGGGGGCAGCAGGGCAAAAGCGGTAGCGTAGAAGTTGCTGGCCGCGGGGACCACACCTTCGCCGCCGCAGGTGGCGCACACGTTGGTCCCTTCACAGACAGCGCAGGCGGGGTCGGTGCCGTAGCACTCCATGCAGATGCCGTAGCCCTGGCAGGCAGAGCACTCCACGGTGGGGCGGCTTCCGCCCTCTCCGGCGGCAAAGGCCACGCTCATCAGGGTCAGAACCAGGATCAGCGCCAGCACGATCCGGCCCAACCAGCGTCGGTTCATTCTCATAGTTCTCATTTCCCTCCAAAAATTAGTTCCACCGGGACGACCAACACACACGACATCTCTCCCGGTGCGCTTGCGCAACAAAAAACCATGAACGCGAAGCGCGCCCATGGCAAAACCGGATGTCCTCTTTCCGCAGAAAGCCGCGGCAAGAGGACCTCTGGATAGCGCTCCACAAAAGTGACAGTCCGCAGGATCTTATCCCGCGGCCCAGGTCCGCCGCCCAGGCAGGCGGTGGGGACCTTCGGCGGTTCACCCTCTCCTCCGGAACGGCTGCCTGGCCTTGTCCCGGAGTACGCATGAGAACCGCGCCTCTATCCCTTTTATTTGATTGGGTGTATCCTACCATGCTCCAGGGGGAATGTCAAGGCTGATTCCCGTTTTTCCCCCAGAATTCCCGTTTATTTGGGCACTTTCTCCATCATGAAAAAGGTAAATGTGCCGGTGACCACCAGTTTGCCCTGATCGTTGTACAGCTCCACCTGGATGACCGACAGGGTGCGTCCCTCCTTTTTCGGGGTGGCGATGCAGGTGATGCGCTTGCCGCTGGCCGGACGGAGAAACTCCATGCTGCTGCCAGCGGTGACACAGCGCCGTCCGGTGGCACAGGCACAGCTGCCTCCCACCGTGTCCGCCAGGGTGGCCAGCGCTCCGCCGTGAACCATGCCATGGGGGTTGATGCTGTCCGGTCCAACCTCCAGCACGCCCTCTGCCCGGCCGGGCTCCACTTTGGTGACGTAGATCCCGTTCTCATAGGAGAACTGATGGGGCTGATTGACCACGCTGGAGATAGGTTGAATTTTTTCTAAGGGTTCCATGGAACTTCCTCCTGAAATTTGCTAAAATTGACACCATATTAGCACAAACCGGCCCGCCCGGCAAGGCTGCGTTTCCCTTTTCCCTTCCACGGCATAGGATGGGGAGAAATCCCACATGTTTGGAGGCAGAACCATGAAGCAGAAAACACCCGGGCTCACGCTGGAGCCCTTTGACCAGGACACCTTCCAGAGGGTGTGGCGCAGAGTCATGCCGGACCAGGATCTGAGCCCCATCCAGCCCACCGTCCCCGCCTTCTCCCCTGACTCTCCCGGCA
>JACXXQ010000329.1_pt1 | contig 27963 bp, 37 predicted proteins | sample 8621361 | NCBI WGS metagenome assembly JACXXQ01 (sample SAMN15503820, study PRJNA645414) | gut metagenome | isolation source: feces | host: Bos taurus | place: USA | collected 2016 | reverse complement strand
CGTGGAGCAATTAACCGAAGCTCACCGGGATTAATTATAATCATTGTTTGACTTCTGCAAAGATGAAAAGAATATTTGAGATAGCAAAAAGAAATACCAAGAATATCTCACCTAAAAAAAGTAAAATATTCATCATGGTACCATTTTTATTTATTAATTTGTACCCATTATCTTAAAATCTTTCAATTATGGGCAGAAACATGCGTGCATTAATTAATGGACAAACCTTAAGCATCGACAACCATAAACATGGTGATGGAGCTCCTATCGAATTTAAACCAGGAATTCATGTACACAAACGAATGAATAATGATAGATACGCAGGAGCAAATATCAGAATCCCTTTAGCTACAGATGAAGAAATGGATATAGAGCCAAAGGGAAATAATAAACAGAAATTAAGATTAAAACGGGAAATCCTGAACGCTTTTAAAGATAAGAGTAAACGAACATCTTTTGTTCGAGACATGCTAAATGAACTAAATAGGCAATGCACCTTTAAAGACGAATCAGAGAGATTACGTTCATATTTGGATAGCGCCAATAGAATAGCTAAACACTTTGAACTCAAGCAAGTCGACAACCCTATTGTAAAAAACACAAAGGAGATATTCGAAACATTACATACTGATGAAGAGGGTAACCTTTATTATTTATTACGAGACATAAAAGGAAACAGTATATATATTGGGGACTCAAAAGATATCGTCGAGAATTGGGATAACATTGATTGGAACAGCTTTTAGATTAAAAAACAGTTGCCATTTCCCGTTCGCTAAAACATGATTCGTAATCCCGAAAGCTTAAGAATTGGGAAAGAGTGCCCCGCCATTTCATATTTAACATTTTCGTGACATCACAAAAATAATAGAATACGGGCATAAAAAAAGCCCATCGAATTTCGTGGAGCAATTAACCGAAGCTCACCAAGATTATATAATCATGTTTTGACTTCTGCAAAGATGGGGATAAAATTTGAAATTGCAAAAAAATTTCCCCAAAAGCATTTATTCAAGGTCTTTTATTATAGCTCTAATATAAACATACGAAGCGTCGGTTGATCCCGGCATTTCTAGAAATAGACCAAATACCCTATATATACTTTTAATTTATGAATCCATCTTTAGCAGAAAAATACAATCACTTGTAAATATCATCCCAAATCCCTTTTCGCTCCTCCTCTTCCTCTTCTTTCTCCTTCTTTTGCACTTTATATTCATGAAGAAGAATTCCATCCATAACCGATTGTCCTTCCAAAAGTCCTTTACACAATATTTATCGATAAATTTCCTGAGCTCCCATACCTTTCACTGCAGCAGAAAATGCTGTATGAAGTTTCCATCCGTAAGCAGCCATATAATTCAGGGCTTCAACCATTGATGAAAACGAGATAAGTTTTCCTTTTTCATTCACAATCTGATTATCTTCTGAAGCTTCATACGAAAATCCTTTAGTACCAAAATCAAAAAAGATTTTAATGTTATTCCCCCAATAATTACCACTTCCAATGATTTCACAATACACAGTCTGCACATTCTAGGCAAATAAACCTACACTAAAAAGATTATTAAGACAAATAATGTTACTCTCTTAAACGTTTTTTCCTTATTAAGTAGTTTCTGTATAATATCTTGTTGTTTAGTCATTACGAGCCTGATTTTTTTAATTGCTCGTGTAACATTTGAATTTGCTGATATTGGTTTTGTATTATCTCCTTGTAGGCTTTTATTTCATCTAAATACTCTTTTTGTTGGTTTTCTAATTCTTTCTTTTGAGAATTGAGAATAGCCACTTCTTTTATATAACTTTGATTTAAGCCATCTCTAGTTTTTTCTTCTCGTTCACTTAGCCATGTCCAAAATTGAGTTTTCATACGCCCCCAAAACCCCAACATTTCATTTTTAACATATAACACCAACATTTGACTTCTCTCATATTCATTTTGAGAGATTTTCTCATACACTTCTCTTGTACTATTTTCAGTTTCTACAAAAACGATATTCTCAAAGATGTAAAAGGTATCTCCCAATGCGTTTATTCTATCCTTAAATACATTCGGAGTTTCAATATCATTATATATAATCAAAAGTATATTCATATCTTTCAAATATTACAAATAATTTCATTTTTAACTTTTCTTCTCATTTCCATTTGTCTATCTTCCCAACTTCCATCCCATTTTATTGTTATTTTGAATTTTTGAGGCTTTAGACAAGGAGAATATACACAAATATAAACTTCCCATTTTCCACCACAATATTCATCAGGTATCTTGTAGTTGGCTATCGATAGCCTAGGAGGAATTCTTTGTGAATTTCCCCCTGGAGTACTTTGCTCTTCAGGAGGAAATATTTCATATATTAAAAAACTCTTTTTCCCTTGAACTGGTATATAAGTACTGGTTCTTTTTTCACTTCCACTCCAATATATAACATGTTCACTTTGTAATAGTTCAACAGCTTCTCCCATAGCAATGCCTGTAAATTGGATACTATCAATACAGATTTCACAATCTTCAGCATTAATATTCCCTACATTAAATATATCTATTGAGTTATGATATCTTTTGGCTTTTCGAGTTGTTGTATCATTACTGTCTAACTCTTCCGTAAGCTCCCTATTATGCAAGTCTATATTTAGCTTAGGCCTTCTAAAATACCCTTTTATACTATCATTAAATAATGCAACAATTACAGCTCCAACTGTAGCAATCGCCTGCACAGTGCATATGAAATAATAAAAAAACTCGCCTGAGGACACTTGTCTTGCCCAATCAATATTGGGTATGAAAATCTTTACGGGTACGATATTCCCTATTAAATAGAAAGCCACACATATGACCGCTCCTATAATTAACTTTTTCTTCACATTAATTGATTTTGTGTTAAGGTAGGTGCAAAAATAACATATAAACACGATTCTACAAAGTATCAACACCAATTATTAGATAACAATTAAGTTAACACAAAAAGTACACATATAAAAAGCTTTCAATTTATGAAGACTTTCTTTTAAACTACACTAAAAAGAATCACATACAAAAAAGGAACTTCCAACTCGTGAAAACTCCTTTGCTTTTGAAAGAAGATATTAGAATAGCCTCTCCCACTGTCATCAAGGTTTCGCGATCAACCGAGAAATATCGTTAATAGGATAAATGCAATGAACTGATTCTTGATCCGATATCCTTTAAAGCATTATTCAGTATTTCAAGTTCTTCTTGAGTAAAGCGAACAACTTTGCCATGCACTTCATTGCCATTAAGACGCTGGTAGAACCATGATGTTGATTTTCCAAAATAGTGCTTTGCCAGATAAGATACGGAAATAGCCGGAAGCACTTCTTTCATCTGATTACGAATAATCGTCTCCTTTATGTCAGCAACTTCACGATGTAAACGTTCAAAATCGTCTGCAATGGCTTTCTGGAGTTCAGCATTATCATCCTCAGAAAGCGAATTCCAAAAAGCATCCATGGCACGTCCAGCTTTTTCACGCTCTTCGCCACGACTGTTAATCCAAGCTTGCTTTAGCTCTAAAAATGTTTCTTTTACTCCCATAACTTCACCTTTCTTTATAAAAAAGTCCCTAAATAATGAAGATGGGCTCCCTACCCCGTCGAGCAGGGAGCCCTTTTCTACAACAATGCAGATAAACGCTGAATCTCCAAGCGAAGAAGTTCGATTTCTGCATCCAGTACCGACTTCCTAAAACCAATCTGAATAAGACGGTTATAGTTTCGGAGGTAGTAGTTAAGATTTTCTATTAACTCTTCTACCCGCGCTTTTAGCGCTTCTTCATCAGTCATTCAAAGAGCTCTTTTGTTTGACATGGCAAAGATAACATTTTTATTATCAACCACAAAACAATATGATAATATTTTTATTATCAAACTCTTTTTTTACACTTACATAGCCTGAAGCTAATAAATCAGCCAAAAGGTTCTCGGGAGAATAAGAACGAACGGTGTTCCCAAACTGGCCATGGTATCGATCGGCAAACAAGTACGAGCATGTATTATTTATCCATTTATTATCAATAAGTTACATTTGTTTAGATGAAGATAAAAAGGATATAAAAAGGTCCGGTATATAGGGGCCGGACCTTCAAAAAACAATTACCAGTTGAGTTGGTCCACAATATCTTGTGGTAAATAGTCATTTCCATATAAACAAGTGGCTATATAAACTCTATTGCCATCTTCACTTTGTGCCAATTCTTCACCGGCTTTCTTTTCTAATGGGAACTTGGGCTGATACGCAATATAAACTTCTGCTTCAGGATTCATTCCTTGTAATTCAATGATTAATTCTTCTACTGTCATAACGTTGTTTATTTTATTATTACACAGCTAAGATAACACTATAAGCACGGATATCGTAGTAATTATCTATTTATTATCAAGAAGTTAGATTTGTTTAGCTGAAGCTAAAAAAGGATAGAAAAAAGCTCCAAATCTCACGATCCAGAGCTAATAAATATACTTCGTTTTCATTATTAATAATGAAAAAACTGTTATTGATGCACAAATATACTATTTACTTCTTGACTTAAATATCAGCCAACAGACAATAATAATAGCCATTATCAGACCACCGAATGCCCAGCCACCAAGTTCCATCTTCATGGACTCCCAACGAGTTAACTTCCTTTCAACGGGATAAGGCACCTGAACTGAATCAACCTTAACGAATGAATCCACCCGATTAATGAATAGGTACTTATACTGATATAGGTATTTATCCGCAAAAACGGTATCTCCCTTGGTGTAATACCGAACAGAATCCCTCAAGTAAACACTGTCGTGCTGCAAGCGATCAATATAACGGTATTCGGTCTTTATCTTTTCAACCGGCACATATTGAGTACGACAAGAGGAGAAACAAATTGCTGAAGCCAGCAAAACGATATAGAGATAGACCGGGAGTTTCATAGTAAATCCCATCCCAACTCGACATCCGCCATGACAGCCGGTACACCATTTTCAACCTGGCTAATTGCAGCAGCAAAAGCACACATAGTAGATTTGTCGTTAATATCCGGAACGTATGTTGACGGAACTTGCATTTCGCTGCACACACGAGTGATGTATCCGGAAGTGTTGTTCTCGCAGGGAGGTGCCCAACGATTAATAAATTCAGCAATCGTCTGCCGATTGTGCAATCTACGGTAGTTCTGCAGTAACTTGATTAATGCCCGATAGCCATAAGCCATAGAGCTAAACTGTTTGAAACTCTTGTCCTGGCTCGGAATAACTTCTCCTTGCCATTTATCCCAGTCATGACGAATGTTGCCAGGATTGCAATTACGTAAACCTCTACTCATAATTAATAAGAATTTTACTTTAATATATCATTAATATTTCTCCCTAATTTCCTCTCCATTTCACCTCTGAGTTGTGCACGAAACAGCGATATAAAGGGAAAATTGGGAGCGATGATAAGTATACTGGCAGAGAAGCTCCATACTTCACAGGCACCGGCAAGACCGGCAGCAACAGAAGTAACGGCTACACTGGCATGAAATATCTGCTCGATCATGTAAACCGAACAAAGGCAACTGGCATAAATGGCTACCTTTTTACACGTTTCTCTTCCAGCCTCGGAATAGGCAAACTCTCCTTTCTTCAGTGATACGGCAATACCCCACCCCAAATCAATAAGGACAAGAATTCCAACTACAGCAAAAGGATACCAAGCAGGCGCAAAGAAATGGGCTATAAAGATGACAACTGTTGATAACCAGCCATAAACAGTGCTCAGAATACGCTGAAGATGTTCAAGGAGTGATTTAATAATAATGTCCATATCTTTTCTTTTTTGACAAAATTACTATCGAAGTATCATGACCGAAAGGACGCCATCCGAGCTTTGACATTGAACAGATCAGAAGCATCAGCCTCGAACATCATGGTCCATCCGATGGATTTTAGCTCTTTGGCCACGAACGGGATGATATCAAGACTCTTTATACTCGATCGGTTTAACCAAGGGACCTTCCCACTTTCTGCATCAAACAGAAGATGGGCACGCAGGGTGTTCAGATATTCAAGGCAAGTGTCTGAAGAGATCGCTTCTTCTACAAGATCCGAGGAGTCTGATAGTTTCATTGCGATTGTGGCTGCCAGCTTCTGGGTATCTTCAATTGAGTTCCTGTTGTCACTCCTGGCAGAAAACTCACCATAATCAATAAAGAGATAAGTACCCACCAGAGTATCAATGCGGGCTTTGACTGACTCAAAAGACTGTCCAAAGACATACGACTGAATTGCAGGGATCAGCGGATCCGGCATAGCCAAAATGGTTTCTTTCAATTCGGCATATTGCGCTTGTGAACTGCTACCATTGTTAAAGATGGAAAGCACGCCCTCTCTTGAGGGATACTTCGCGAAGTAAGAGAATAAATCAAGTATCATAATATTTGGTTAATGATATGGAGTGGTAAGCCTGTTTCTTTCTCAATGTCTGCCTTTTCCATTTTCATCGCATCCATACTTCGAACAGTTTCAATGATCTTCTTCCGGAGTATAGTCAAGTACTTAATAACATTCATCTGCTCGACAGCTGTAATATCACCCAGTCCATCATTACTCAAGTTATACAGTGACTCCAGTGCACCAGTGCGAATGGCACTGCATTTACCTTCTTTCGCTGCAGTCAGTAAACGAAAGTCTGTTTGAGTAAACAGGTAATTGTTGAAAGCCTGAAAATTGAAGGCAATAGCTTGTAATTCATCCTCTGGAAGTTTTGCGAACACTGTAGCCAACCGGTGAGCACCTTCTGAAGTGTATGTACCTGGATTATATAGGATTGCTGCCAAGAGTGGAAGCATGTCTACAGACTTACCTATCAGGGCACGGGCCTCGATGTATTGCAATGCCGTTAACGAGCATGTCAGGACATTGAAATTGGTATCGATGGAATATGCTGAATAAATATCGTCATCAATAACCACTGCCGGAACCAGCTGTTTGCAAAAGCAACAATCAAAGGCAAATTTATAGTCCAAGCGTGAGAGATAGCGTGCGATGGGGAGACAAGTTAGTCTTTCCGGAGGAGTTTTTTTGCAAAGTTTTCTGGTCTCAGGATCCATTTCGCTTAAAGCCATATCGTTGTCCGGATACATAATGACGAATGGAAACGTAACCTGTTCTGCCAGGAAAGCCAGGTTTTGGAATGATTCTTCTCCCCGGATCTTCTTTGGCTTCCACCCCATAACATTACACACGTAGTTTACTCTCACCATGGCTGGTGAAAGTTCTCCCTTAACCATGCGATTAAAGTCACGGATCAGACTAATGAATAAATAACTATTTAGTTGGTCCCAGGAATTGGGAATATAATACGTATTCCCATGGACCATAAAATCTATTTTGTCTTTCATGGCATCATTATGATTTTGTCGTCCGGAGCATTAAATGATGTTTCTGTATCCACTATGCCGGAATCGTTGTTAGACAACATAAGGTCAATGTTCTTAAGTAGTGATTGAGCTTCGCCGGTTAGCTGTTCAGCAAGTGCCAACATACGTTCTTGTTCATCCTTTCCTGATCGGCTGGTTTTAGAGTCATCGAAGAGATTACGAATGGTAGATGGAAACTCAAGAATATCCAATCGACGCAAGGCAAGAGCAATTGTACTCTTTGCAAGGGCATGCAGTAGTAAATCCTTCATTTCCTGATTATCAACAACACGTTCAAAGTAACCGGTCATCCCTTCATCCAACACTTCTTTTTGAAGTGGTATGATCCGGAAAAAAAAGAGATAAGAGAGGTCTATTGAGTATAGAAAGTCAAAGTCCTCTGCAGTTTGGATCCGAAGAGAAGAAAGTAACTTGCAATAACGGGAATTCTTCCATTCTTCCAGACTATCCTCCTTATTGAGCAACTGAATCAGAGTATCCATACCACTGAAATAATTTTCAATATAAGACCGACGCATGGCTTCCATCTCATACTTGTAGATATCAACATCGGATTTTCGTTGTTTGACAACATCAAACACTAACTGTTTGGCAAGTGTCAAGTTGGCCATTGCGGTCAGCAAAGCATCATGTATCTCTCCTTCTTTCTTGAGAACTATATCATAGACTTCTTTAGAAAGGATAATACATATCTGCTTCCGGGCAGAAGATGCAGAACTATTGAGGTCTTTAAACTCAATGTTTGTCTCTGAATAGGGTGCATAATGGCGGAACTCAGTCAGGTTTTTAAATAGCTCTTCTAAAATGATCATGATTCTTGCTGATTTAATCGTTCGTTTGGTTTAACATCTTCTTGACGACTTGGAATTTCCCGATAAAATCCAAGTCTATAACCTTGCTTATACAGTGCCGGGAAGTTGATTTGAATAGCCCAATTAAAAGGTTCACAGCAGATTTCTTCGTCTGGAGTAAGGGACATCAGGTAGATCAGATAGTTGTAATAAGCGTCGGATCCGGACTTGGATATCACGCCATCTTTTCCAACGCTGGAGATAGAGGAGTCGAGTCCGACACTTGATAACAACACTTCATCAGCACGCTTATCATAAGAGATCAACGATTCGATGTACTCTTTATATTTCAGGTCGACAGTTTCGATTCGCCAGCGTTCTTCTTCATTACTACTGTTTTTAAAACTGATTGTTGCATAAGCCTTCCCTTGGTTATCGGCTCCGGAGAGATATTGTGAAATCTTGCGGAGCTCAGACTGGATATACTTGATCAGTGTAGATTCTTTGAACTCGATACCTATATCGATTCCATTAAATACATATAGCTTCACTCCGTCCTTATTTCGCTTCTTATTTTCATCACAGAGCTTCTGGATCTGAGTGCGCTTGGCGTTTATCCAGGCATTAGGGATAATGATGTGGATTTTGGCTGCCAGGCTATTGCGCAAGAAGGAGTTAATATACCTGGCTGTCGCATTAGAACCTCTGATATACTCCTTAGTGCCTTCATGCGTTTCATTTACACCATAGAACTCATCAACTGACTTCTCCCGGTGATGCGAGATGGCAGCATACTTATAATTGGCTACTTCTGCCAGGTTAAACTTTGGGTAAATCTTGAAATTGGAAATCCCGTAATTCCAACGTCCAACTGCAATAAAGCGGAAATCACGGTAGTAGACCAGGTCGGTAGCGACATCCTTTTTTGTCGTGGCCAGCCTACAATTTCTATTCTCCATTGTCTCAATACCGGCAACAGGCAGTGCCCCCAAGTTCCGACCTACGGAGAATCGCCATTTTACAAAGTAGTCACGAAAATAATAGAAGTCTTTAATAAGAGCTTTAGCTACCTCCTTATAATCGCTTTCAAGTCCACGGTCTTTCCAACTATCCAACCAATTCATGATCTCCGGGCACTCAACCCATTCACGTTTAAACTTGCCATCGGCAAACACAGTCTGATACACTGCCGGTCCCTTTCCGTACAGCATATTGGCCTGTTTAGTGATAAGCCGAGGTAGCAGACGATTCTTCTTGAGATCAGCTGCCACCTCCTCACACTTCATGTTGTTATAGCCACGGCTACACACTTGATAGCCATTAATAGATTGCCACTGCATATCCGGTAATGGATTGTAGTCTCCTACAGAGAAACCCGGATCATCCATACCGGTTCGGGGGTTGTCCCCAACCTGAAATGATATCACATTACTTTCATCGATGTAGCAACCATAGTCACCTAACATCTTTACATCACTCATAACCAGTCGATTTTATGTAGTTTAAAATTGTCCTGTGGAAAGCCCATATATCGGATCAGGATCCTGTAACACATCTTTGGCTCTCCATCACCATCAGTGAAGAGGAATAGGTTCTCTCCATCGATACTAAACCTTTCATGTGGTAACTGAGTCCGAAACTTACATCCCTCCCGGATCACCAGTTTGGCGGATGCTTCACCTTTCTGCCTCGAGTAAGAGAAGAAAGCAATCGTGAAGCATCCATCAGGCAGCTTCGATATCTCTTTAGCCCATTGCAGTGCATGCGGTCCTGTCATTGTCGTTTCCATGCTCGAAAATACCTGTTTCTGAACCTCCCAGAAAGGACCGGCAGGATGTCACCCTCATATTTCCAGCCAAAGGTCGAAGGCTGCACCTCACATCGGATTATCAGCGGGGCGTGGAGATAGGGAGCTGACGAAAAAAAAGAAATAAACTTTTGAAACGTGATAAGATTCATTTTCAATAAGTTAGTATCTTTTTCAATGTCAAACAGGACAATTTTTATAGATAATACAAAGTTTTTCATGTGTACCGAACTTATTATATAGAGAAATTATCAGGTAAATCAGTCGGAATTGAAGATAATTCAGCTTGAACACGGTCGCCATAACGTCCAAAAAGCAAGTAAATAAGTGCACTTGGTATCTGCGTTGTGAGGCCCGCTTGAAGTTTAAGCGGTACTTTTACCTCAGATGTTTTATCCAACTCAATACGCCCATCTGTTTTTTTGAGAGGCGACAACATAATCGCACTACAAAGGTTCTTACATTCGTTTTCGTCGATAAGGACGCGAGGCAATGCGTTACTGCGATTGCCAAAGATAAGAAGCAGGAGCTTGAACTGTTGCCAGTGGTAAATAGTTGCCTGACCTTCGTTCATCAGCTCGACAGTAAAGCCATAAGACTCCAGCTCTCGCTTGAGAATGCGGGAGTCGGTGGTTATCTTTTCCAGGTCTTCTTTCTTCTTGTTGCCGGCACGGTCAGGATAGAGAATGATGTGTTTATTGATAGCATCCTGACCAAAGAACTCGTAGAACTGACGGGCAAGTTCCGGCTGTTCGTCCGGATAGTAACAGAAGAACTCTTTCAGTATCCTGAGTTCCGAACCGTAGTCTTTCTCCTGGCCAACGGTCAGGCTGGAGAAATGTCCGGGATCATAACCGACGAGCAGCTCGTCGCGCTTATTATAGTGCTTCAGGTAACGTGCTGTTAAGATGAAGTGATCCCGGAGATCAAGTTTCAGGATGGACTCGTAAATATAACTATCGGCAAACTGATGTAAGTCCTTTTTAAAATTAGCAAAAAACTTGTTTACAACTTCTTTGTGCCGGATAGCACAGATAGAAGTCAGAAACTCGTCAATATCAAGGGTTTCAATCTGAGTTTTGAAGAATTTAGGCCCTAATATATCTTTGTTACAAAATGAACTGGCACGCACGTACAACGTAGCATTACGACGCATATCGGCAAGACGAGGTTTCCAGAGTGCGAGTGTACGTTCTACTTTCTGAAGCTCGAGGCGGATGGCTTCAAGAATAACCGGATTGGTAGTCTGTTTTTGTTGGGCAAACAGCTTGTAACGCTTGTACATAGCTGCATTTACATGAAGGGAAACTGTAGCTATTTCCTCAAGAAGTGCCTGGTCGATATTGTTTTCGTATTCTTCGAACCAGTCATCTTCGCCAAGATCCACACGAGCTGTATCGGAAACACCAGTTACACCCTGATAGTATTGAGACATACGAATCTCGGCAGAGGATCCACGAAGTGACGGGAAGAGTCGTGTCTTCAGTTTCTCACCTTTGTTGTGCTTCATTTCCTCAATAAAAGCATGTACACCTGAACGACCGGCAACAGACTCCGGCTGGTCGGAACTCACCATCTGCAAATGATGACCATCGCGAAACAGAATGCTGTGTTTCGGGTATGCAATAGGATAACGTGGATGACGGAAGTGAGAAGGTATCTTTGCCTCTCCAACAACATAGTCTATCCCGTACTCCAACATCGGACGAACACGCCCGGCAACAGTTACCGGTCGGGAAAAATATGCCTGAATATTAGGCCAGACGTTTGTCATCAAAGCAATATATGTTTTGTGCACCAGGAAAGAAAGTTCTCCGGGCATATCATTAGCAACCCGGATAATACGTGGTCCCATAACTCCTTCAGTCTTGCCGACCGCACGGGCACCTTCAACAAATATATTGTTAGGATCCAGCACATTCACCTGAATCTGCATAGAGTTCATGTAGTAACGTTCGAACTCAACTGTAGCATCGAAGGTATTATCGCTACAAGAAAGGCTGTCCCGGGATTGAGAATAAAGTTCTATCGACATAGTTATTCTTCATTGACTTCAGTAAACTCAGCCTCCTGGATATCAGCATCACGCAGGAGACGTTTTTTCTCTTCCTTCTCGATCGGAAGTTTATCAATCAGATTCAAATAGAATCCTTCGTTATGTTTTGATGCAATTTCTTTCAAAGACTTCTTAGAATATCCAAGTTCTTCAGGAGTGATCTCCGGAGAAATAAGGAAGACAACACCAAGATCACGATCGGCTTCAGCAATCTCCGATGCCCGGCGACGACACTCGGCAGCAGCATCGTAACACTGTTTCTGAGTTTTGTAGTCACCACGGACAGCGGAGAGTTTAGCCAGGTCTTCGTATTTATCTGCATAGTTTGACTCCCATACTTTGATAGATACATTATTATCAATCGAAAAGTAGTTGATGGCAGCATATATACGTGCTTTACAAGTACGTTCATCAAGATTAAGGTGCTGTAAGGCATTAATACGCTGCTTGAGTAATTTAGCAGCACGGGTAATGTTCCGTTCGTATTCGTATATTTCAGCAGCCCACTGCAGCTGCTTGAGGAAGAGTTGTACATCAGCCGGTATGCCATCGCTCTTCCCAGAAACCAGGAAGGTAGATATCATGTCCGGATGTATCTTATCAAGTATATCAAGTTGTGTCATACGCCGAATAAATTCTTTCGAAGTTCAAGTTCTATACGTTCATTTTTGCGGGTTTCCAAAGCGGTAATAGCATCAATCTCGCCAGCTTCAGCACGTTTTGCCAACTCTGCATCAATATTATACTCACCCAAAGCACGCCCATTGCTGTAGGCATCGTTGTAAACATCACCAGGAAGACCGATACGAATGGTAAGAGCAATTTTCTCTTTACCTCTTAAACCAAGGAGGTTACAGATACGTTCTGCAGAGTAACCAAGTGCGCCAAATGTGCGCACTTGAGATACATATTCATCACCAATTAGAACGACCTTGTCTGCGTCAGAAGTCGGTGTCAGTTCATTTTTCATTGAATCTATATTCGATATCATTTATAAATTTATAAATCTGATAGATTACTTGAGGAACCATCGCATTACCATAAGCCTTTATGGATTCTGTTCTCCATCGATTAAAGGCTGAGCTTCTGCTTGTATAGCTACTTCCTTTAAAAATGGCCTCGAAATCCAACCTGTCGGAAATCCCATCATCTCTTCCACAAATAGGGGATTGAGTTGGGAAGTTCTCCCAGAACCGAAATCCGCATGAACTTCGCTCCTCAAGCTCGAACGTTGGAAAGCTCTTTGTCTTCTGGTAGACCCACCTTTCCAGTCTGTTGCTGTCGGAGTGCACATCAGCCTGAATATCCTGCCGAGCCCTACACTGCCGTTCTGACCGTTCTGATTGATTTTCCGTGGTACTCCATTCTTTGTTAAAATGAATCGATCGTTGCGTCCAATCACTGCGCCAATCGAACTGTCCGCTGCTTGTGGAGTTGGAAGCATTGCGAATATTTTCTCCGGAAGTCCTTGCTGTCTGCTGTTGGGTCCTCTTTGTTTGAAGTCGGACGCCGTTACGGTGGGCAATAAACCACACCCGGTCTCTTCGATGGGGCGCACCGACGGCACAAGCCGGAATAAGGACCGGTTGGACGGTATATCCTTCTTCTTCAAGATCCCGGCAGATGGTTTCAACGACAAATTCCTGTTCGAACGAGATCTCCTCGTTACTCTCCGACTGTACAGTTGCCGATGTTTCCACATCAATCTTCTCGCCGGGCTGTACCATTGAGATGATTCCAGCAACATTTTCACCAACAATCCAACAGGGTTGGATTTCTCGAATGGCACGCTTAAATTCAGGCCAGAGATAGCGGTTATCTTCCGCTCCTTTTCTTCGTCCGGCAACACTGAAGGGTTGACAAGGGAATCCTCCGGTAAGCACATCGATTTTTCCTCGCCATTTTCTAAAGTCTGTTTTTGTGATATCTTCATAACTTTCTGATTTATTGAACCAATATTTAAGAACTTGCTGGCAAAAGGGATTTATTTCACAATGGAATGCATTATCCCAGCCAAGCCAATATGCAGCTAACTCGGGAGCACCAATCCCGCTAAAGAGAGTCGCGTGTTTCATTCTCTGCATATCAATTTTAAAGTGTCCTCAATACTCAATAAATTATTGTCACGAATTACCTGGATAGGTTGTGCCGGGAACATAGACCGATACCGATGAACTGTACCTGAAACATAGCGAGGATCTATTTCCATAGCATGGCATATACGGTCAGTCTGTTGGCAAGCCATCAGAGTAGAACCGGATCCGGAGAAGAAGTCGGCAACGATCTGACCGGACGCACTGGAATTGCAGATAGGATAAGCCATCAAAGCAATGGGCTTCATTGTCGGATGGATGGCATTGCGTTGGGGTTTATCGAAGTTCCAAACAGTGGTCTGTTTACGATCGGAGTTCCAGTAGTGAGCGGCACCAGGTTTCCATCCATAGAGACACGGTTCATGCTGCCACTGATAGTCCTGTCGTCCCATGACCATGGAGTTCTTTACCCAAACACAGCATTGGGCTATTTTGAACCCTGCTTTCCGAAGAGAGGCCCGGAAGTTCTCTCCTTCGCTATCGGCATGGAAAATATAATAGGATCCGCCAGGCTTCAATATAGAAAACATAACTGCGAACACTTGCTTCAGGAACGTAGCAAACAGATCGTTCTCCATGGAATCGTTTTGGATAGTCAGTTCATCTTCAGTCCCACCCTGATAGGCAACATTGTAAGGTGGATCGGTGACAAGCAAGTCAGCATGCTGTCCGTCCATCAACGCAGTGACATCGGATTTTGAACGGCAATCACCACACATTAAGCGATTCTTACCAAGTAACCAAATATCTCCTGGTTGTGTAAAAATGGAGTTGGTATCGTCTTCTGTAGGAACAGTGAAGTCAATGGCATCTTCGTGGATATCGGTTGATTCGTGCTCGGATCCGAATAACGGAGCAGCTGCCTGACCGAAGTCGATGGTCTTCACTTCATAACCCAGATTGAACCGAGAAAGGGTATCGGTATCGATGTTGTACTTTTTGAATAGCAAAGTGTCCGGGTTCTTAGTAGCAAACTCTGAGTTGTAGGCAGCTATTTCCTCGACTGCTTCTTTTTTATCCGCTGCGAAGATTGGTTCATACGGAATTTCCGGGATGGTAAAACCGGATTTACGCAGAGCAAGCAGAGCTTTCCTCCGTTGATGGGCATCGATAATCCAGAGTTTTCCATCAGGATCCTTCCAGGCTTTAAATGCATACTTGAAGCCACGAGTGATGATTAGCATCTGCAGCTTCGATAACTTGTCAGGATCCGACTTCTTGAAGTCTTCCTGAAGCTCTAAGAATGAATCCAGCGGGGCAGTCGGAAGACCACCCAAATTAAATACTTCTATTAGCTTTTCCATGATTAATTTTTATTTGTTGTTGATTCGAGAATTACTTTGAAAATGGCTTCTCGCTCTCGATGACGACGAAGGTTTTCTCTGTCCTTAGCACGCTGACTTTCACGGTCGGCACGCTTCAGGTAGGATTCGTATCTACGGATGTTATCAAGTACATTCTTGTGATATCGCAAGAATTCCTGCGGGTTCTTCCGAAGTAGTTCCTCCAGTTGTGCTCTCTCGGACTGTCGGATGATCAACGGATGTTTGTACCTAAACTTCCCAGTGTCGTTGAACGACTGCAGCTCTTCGAACGCCAGAAGATTCCGAATGCGAAGCTCTGCCATATCAGTGACAGCTCTTTCAGTCGGGTTCTTATCCAGCTGCTCGTCGAGCTGCTTCATTTGTTTCCAACTTACGATTCGGTCGTTGTAGAGGATCGTGGCCGTTTGGACTTGCGGGTCTGAGAGGTTGTCCCAGTCGATTTTGGGGTACTCTTCGTGCTTTTGAACTTTACCATTTTTGGTGTAGTAACGGCTTTTTTTTTCTCCTCTTCAAGGGCAGCTTCCGCACTTTCTGCTCGTTCTTCAGCTTCCTCTGCACGAAGTTCTGCTTCCTCAGCACGCTTCTCGGCTTCTTGAACACGCTCTTCAACTTCTTCTGTATGAAGTTCCGCTTCCTCAGTGCGCTCTTCGGCTTCTTCTACTTGATTAGTTACCTCAGACATCTTATCAGGTTGTTCCGGATTAGGGTATGGAGTTTGCTCAACAGTACGCCGGTTATTACGAATTTCATCACGTTCTGCAACATCCAGCAACGCATATAGGATATCATCAGCATACCGCTTCGGATTGCGTGAAAACATACTCAATGTTGATAGTCCGGGTTGCTTCTTACGCAGAAATTCAAGATCCTGCTCTGCAGCATCCGGATTGCGAAGCTCCGCATAATGTTTTTGTTTTTCTTTGAAGGAATACATATAGATAGAGTTTATGGGCGGATCACTCCGCCCAGGTAAGTATTATGCTGTCTGGATCCGGCTACCAGGAACCTCGACAAGAGTAGTAGTGTCCATGATTCGAAATGTAATCTGTGATCCTGCCTTAGCAGTCCATGTTGCACCATCCTCGAGGACGAATACGGTACCATCGGCAATAGTAGCCGCTTTATCGGTACCGGTTCCTTCAAGCGTGATATACCGGCCTTTATCGTTGGCAGTCACTCCAGAAATAGCATTGATAGCATAAGTTGCTGCTGATCCGTTCGGTATTTCATAACGGTTGCTCTCCGGTTTAATAGCCAGTGTCTTAGCATCAACTGTATGATTAGTTGCCGGGGCACGAACGATATCACCGACATATTTACAATACTGATCGATAGATGTACGTTTGAAAGTAAAGGTTACATAACGGCCATCCTTGTCATTCTTCGCTTCGAAAGATTGAAGGATCATGGGGCGATCATACTCACCGATAATGTACCACTGATCCTCACCTACTTCTTTAAACAGGATTACAAATTTACTACCGGCATGCTCTTCGATGAAATTAAGCAATTGATCGCGCATGCCTCCCATAATTATTGCGAAGTTATTTTCACCGGAAGTAGTGATATCCCCTTTCTCACCGGTTGCGTTGTAAGTAGGAATATCGTGTGCTTCAAAGTATTGCATGTATTGTCCTGCCTTCATCGGAATAGTACTGACCTCTCTATTGGCATTCTTCTTCGGAAAGCGCACATTATCATTTATCTGAGAGAGTTCTATCAAGTAGACTTTATAGGCAATGTTAGAGCCATGTGTTTGACGATCGGATACGTCATTAACGTTACCAATTAACATCATTGAGGCAAACGTCGTACCGCCTAAACCAGGCATACAGATATGTGCGGATGCTGCCTGATCTAAGAAGAACCATGCAACGAACGCAATAGCGAATAGCACCATTAGTGAGAGAAAGAAACGGGTTTGCAACTTGCGGGCAGCCCGGTATCCTTTCATTGAATTTGAAATTTTTCTTGCTTTCATATTTTTGAATTAAATGTGATTAAAAAAAGAAAGGGCGGGCATTACACCCGCCCCAACCAAAACTAACTAACCTATTGAAACACAGAAATGGAAAAGTATTATCTTACTCCAGGAAGATTGGGCTGAAGGTCTGCATTAACCTTACGTACACCTCCGACACAACGTTCAAGTTCCCGGAAGTTACCATCCTTATTCAGTACCACCATAATATAATCCCCCACTGCTGTCGGTGTATATGCTTCCGAAATCTCAGCAAACTTGCCAGTTTTCGCAATGGTAGACGCATTGGTTGTGGATCCACACTCAATAATGTATCCAACTCCGGCTTTAGCTCCAGTGATATCAGTAATCACTGTTGCCTTAGAATTCTCGACTGTTTCTTGCCAGAATCCTTTCGATGCAGTGATTGTAGTGGCATCAGCATCAACATTGACAGATGGCTTGTTCATGAATATCTGTTGCCATTCATAGTTGTTAGCAACCAATTTTGCACGGGTATCGAATCGACGCCCAACGAATGCGGCAGCAAAGCCTTCTTTCCATGTAGACCAAGCCTTGACAAGCTCCATATCTTCCTTGACCTTGATAGATAACATTTCACCGGGAATATACTCAAGGCACTGAAGGTTTCCGGGAACATCCATCATCATGAAAGGCATCTGTCCAAGATAAGGCAACCAGATAATGCGCTGACTCGTATCGGGAACCACATACAGATAGCTATTAGGACCTGTGAAATCGGTATCCTTACCATATTTGGCACGTACATTCTTAATCCACCAAGGTTGGTGTGTCTTATTCAGATAAAGAATGTGTTGATCCAGATCCATATCCTCGGTACATGATGCAACAACATCGGCATGGAATTCCTGAACTGCATCCAACATATTAGCTTGAGTGTAGGAGCGATATGCTGCATCGTCATGCAACAGGATCTTGTTTTCATGATGATAACGGATCAAGGTATAAAGAAGACCTGTAGAAGAGTTCAGATAAGAACCGGCAATACCAGTTTCCGGTTTAACATAGATACCACGCATACGGCGTTTGTTTTGTTCAACCTGAGCTGTCTCCAAAGAATTCAATATACAGAACTCAATCATAGACCACTTGATAGGATCGGAACCTTCTTTATTGAGGTAAGCAATGTATTTACGTTCCAAGTCCTTCATCGGACCGAACTTCATCTTGATCATTGCATCGTCAACATGGCCCATCTCGTTTTCCAGTTTCATGTCACCCTTGAAGACTTCTCCCTGCTGATAAGCCTGAGAAACTTCAGTGAAGAATGCATTGAACACAAGGTCATGATCCTGAATACCATAGCGAACCGGGAAGTACTGAGTCAAGTCGCGTTTGCTTAACACCCGGGCAATCAACTGATCCTGACGTAAAACGACATGCTGGTTACCGACTCCGGCTGTATCAACACCTTCATAATTGGTAGAGAACTCACCCGCTGCGAGCTTCTTTACATCCAGCATGTGGTTTTGATGCAGATAGTTGTATCGTTTCCTCAATGAAACAGAGTAACTGACAACTTCCTTACGGAAAGAGGCACCTTCTTCGTTCTCTTCTGGATCTTCCATAGCTGCAGCTATACGAGGATTGGCAGCAATCTTATTCCAGCGGTTGTTCATTGAGAACATAGGATGCTCAATTCCAAACAAGAACTTAGCGGTATTTCCCGGTCCATTAAACTGAAGGTTGGAAACTGTAGCAACTGATACCGGGATATCGGCTGCCGCCTGATTTTTCAAACCATCAACAATGGCCTTAACCAACCCTGCAGACTGAGCTACTGTTTCCGGAGATGCCGGAGCCACATTCTGAGGTTTGCCATTAGTGGAAGTACCATTTTCGCCTTTCGGTTCCTGATCATCATCATGACCGTTAAGAGGAACGATAATAGAATCCAAAATGGCCTGAGCCTGATTCATCGCTTCCTGATCAAGCGGGTTCTGATGTGAAGCCTGGTCAGCAGCCATGTCATCCTGAAGGGTTACTTGAAATTCTTTTTGATAAGCATCGACAATAGCTTTCCAATCTTCATTGGTAAGCTCCTTGGATTTTGCCTTATCAACCAGATTTAATGCTTCAAGTACCTTCCTAAATTTTTCTTTTACATTCATACTGAATAGATATTATTAATTATAGTAAATTGAGAGCACGCTGTTTCAAAGTTTCATTAGCGAGATATCCCTGAGCAAGTTGGTAAGCTGCAACCAAGGCTTGTGGAAATGTGGAAATAGCATCAATTAGACCATTCTCGATGGCGTGATTCGTATCAAATGTTTCTCCACGGAAGACCGGATCGTCTTCAGGAAGATCGGTCAACGTCGAACGGCAAGATCTTACCTCTGAAATAAATTGCTCTGCGAGAGGATTAAGCACATCTTTACGATACTGTTCCGGATGACCATCAATTAGGTCCTCTACCTTTTTATTCTTGAGGTCGGATTGGTCCGCTTTAACTCGAACGACTTTAAGACCTAACTTTTCATAGTACCCCTGGAAATCAAGATACTCAAGCATGGTGCCGATACAGCCAATCTGATCGTTCCTGGTTAGAGCATGGATAGTTGTGCCATGACAGGCAATGTAATAGCCGGCAGAAGCACATACATTCTCAATAAAAACGAATATAGGCTTGGCAAGGGAACGCATAGTTTCGGAAAGCCGGTCAAGATACCAGGCTTCACCACCCGGAGTATTCACATGCAGGAAATGACAAGCAATGCCCGGATTGGATTCCGCAACAAGAAGATCCTGTTCGAACTGTTTAGTAGAAAAGTACCAACATGAAGCAGCAGTAACAAATCCCCAAACACGATGATATGCAATGCTGCCTTCAGGAAGGTCGTCAGCGTGAAAATCATCGGTTACATTGATACCCTGCAATTCAGAGTGAGCAGAAAGTTCCTGCTTCAATACGTTCAATACTTTTGTGCAAGTCTCCTTATAAGTAGGTGGATCCTTAACGATGAACAGTGAGCCTGGAACAAGATCGGCATTAAATAATAGAGGAAAACAGTCCATCATCGCAGAGTTATAGCCATCTGCGGTGATGAATAGCTTACTTGAAAGAAGAATTTGTCGAAGGAAAGTTCTGTTCATTACATATCTTTTCAGCGAAGATATGACATGAACAGAAGGCTATGAAGGACGGTATTCAGCGAGAAAATGGAGATTGAAGCATTTTGCACTCGATTTTCAACCTGGCCGAATTAAGATATGGGCAGATGGAGACGATTGCCGGCAGATCATTATTACCCAACACAACTTTCCCATTGGAAGTATCAGTGAACTGTACTGTCACTTTTCGTCCCGAAGCAAACTCCTGAAGGGTATCTTTATCCGGTCTATCAATTACGATATCCGTACTACAATTAAATAGGTTGCCGGCAGATGAATTTTCGATGGTAGGAGCCAATGAAAATTCATCGGCAATAAACCGATAGCTCTCCTTTCGCATCTTTGTGCATGGAGTTACTAAAATATTGATGGATAGTTCTTTCATATACATTTTATTAAATTGATAATCAATAAGTTCGCCACACAACGGACATTTTATCCCTTATTTATGGACAAAACAGGTAGTTCGGTCGGTGATTTTTCAGGTGTTTTTTAACTTCTTTTTATACTCTCGCCGTTTTTCCCGTTTTTTAAGGTTCTCCCGCCATCTATAGAAGTTCTTTATAAGAGCATCTTCTGAAATGGAGTCAATGCTATAAGAACACAAGAATTTGTGAACAACGTCGATGTTGTTATACTTATGCCCGTTCTGGTCATTCTCCAGAAGTGTTGAATGCAACTCCCAATTCAACATACGACCCACTTCCTGTTCAATGATCTTGGCTGATCTGGGAGAAAGGAAGTTATAGACTTTAGGATCCTTCCCAATGCGACGTTCAGGAAGCACGAAGGTCAGGTTTCCATTATCAACAGGGGATTGATTGCACTGCCTCTTTGCCATCAGCGTCCAAATGATATGATAGAGGTCCGTATTATCTGGAATTTTTAAAGGTTCATCCGCACCATTGTTATATTTTCCGCGCAAATACTCAGCTAAATAAGGTTTGATTTGAATACTCGTTGTAATCATTGCTATGTTTTCTAAATATTATTTTGAAATACTTTTTATTAGTTTTTACGTCCAACTGTCCAACCGTCCAACACAGGGGTTAAATCATAACTAAAGTTACTGATATTTATTTAGTTACGCAAATTTGCCCAACTAAAATTTGTGTTGGAGGACGTCCAACACGTCCAACAAACACCTATTTTGTTGGACGGAGCTAAATTTTCAATGTTGGATGGTTGAAAGCAGTAAATCCAACACGTCCAACAGCGTCCTACAAAACAACAGATATGTAGGATATATATATACTTTAATAAAAACATATACTACTATCCTACAGGCTTTTACATTTTAAAATGTTTTTTCTTGTTGGACGGTTGGACGGTTGGACGCACTTTCTGAAAAGTTTTCTTTTCAAAACTCTCGCTCTTTTGTTCTCTCTTTTTTTATTCAGGGGGTCTGGGGGATTGAAGTGATATATCATAATAGTATGGTTTTAATAGGAATGGAAAATGTCCGTATATTGGAATAAGAAAAAAACAAAGAAGCCCACCGGATGAGGGCGGGCTTTATGGTTCTATGATTAGGGAAACTCTTATCCGACAAAGGTTACGTTACAATTATGGAATATAAATCCGGGTGACGTGCAAGCCAAGAACCATCTGCTGCAACTGCGTGTATCATACACGCGGTTGAACTGAGAATTTCGTCTCTTTCAATACGCTGTTTCTGTCCGTTAGCATCAATCCCCAAAGCTTCGCATATCGGACGGATTGCCACCATTTGTTCGTCACTTGTAGATACGATATCTACGTTGTTCACTCTTGCAATAATTTTCGTTTCCATTACTTTTAGTTTTGATTCATATAATAAGATAAAATCTGTTCTGTTAACGATTCCCAATAAACCTGCAAATGCAGGTTTTAGATATGATTGAAACAGTATAAATCAGACTGTGAAAAAGCCTTTAAATAACCGGAATTCCGGTTATTTAAACATGCTTTAACAAATCGTTTCGTTGATTCGTTTTCCATGAAACCGTTAATACTTTTACCAAATATTTTCGCCATTTGGGTTGCATTTACCATCACATTCTTATCTTCAACTTCAAAACCTACAGTTTCAAGAATATACTTAAATTCTTTCTTTTCCATAATTGTAATGTTCAAATAGTCTATATTAATTTACATCAGAAATCAAGTTCTTGTTTGCTTTCATCGTCAGGCTTTCGCTGAAGGTCGATATCATACAGTTCACGGAAGATATCGTAATTGAGAGCAATACAACTGGAGTTTGTTGATTGCTTCTCCATCTTCCGGACCATGGTGTTATCTACAGAGGTACCGGCTGCCGGATCAAATGGCAAGTCCTCTTCAAAACCTCCCCTGGGTACTTCGACTACATCATACCAGTTGAACCGCCGGGCATGAATCAGACCGATGTAACTCGGATGCGAGCGAAGGTTCTGCTCGATAGTAGATTGTGTTGAATCCTCACTGTTGTAGGAGCTACGAGCAAACTGAGTGTAAACAGGACTGAGCCGTAAGAATAGAATACGTGTGCCGGCAGCGAAAGCAACCTCTTTCTTTTCGCCTCCCGGCAACTTGATCGTGACCCGGTCTGGAGTATCAATAGTGAAGTCGCGCCCTTCACGCACAGCCTTGCTGTCGATCATGACATCCATGGCCTTAAAGAAGGTGGCCAACTTATCGGTCTTGCTGATCAGTTCAACCTGGAACTTGATTTTGTTGCAAGCAATTTTAAAAAAGTCGTCGTAAGTGAAAGGTAACTTTAGCTCTGTATAATCTTCAACCAGCCGACAAGTGGCCAAGAAGAGTGATGCTGTTTTCATTAACCGATCAATTTCTCCGGCATTGATAAGTGCTTCCTTCAGTTCATCGTAACACTGTTGCTTGAGTGACCGGAAATTCTCCATTACTATTGGCCGTAGCTTCAGAATCTCAAAAAGTACATTCGACAATCCTATCTTGGCCGGATCCTCAATCTCCTTGAGTTCATTAAATAGTTGCACCTCCTCCGGAAGACGGTTCTTAGGTTTAGGAACCTCGCAGACAATAATACGGGACATTAGGGCATTGTCGTCGCGCTGGGGCGTTTCCTGGCCACAAATAATAACCGGTGCGTATATTTTCTCAACTTCGATTTCTTTGCCGACAGTGCCCTTCCTTTTTTGTCGGCCATCACCGTCATAGACAGCTCCCTTCAGGTACTGGAACATGATATCCTGTATATCCTTATTGTTGTACTCGTCAAGTACAGCGGGAACATCCCGGAAGGAAGAGAGCAGGGAAGATAATGCCGGCAGCGTACCGGTGTTCAAGTTAAAGATCGGTATCTTCGGAGAGATGAACAAGGATCGGATTGAGATAGCGATCTGAGTCTTTCCGGAGGACATAGGCCCCATGAAGAAAGGAGCTGTGAATAGGCGATCAATGTTATGAATGTTACTACGGAAAGCGCACATAATGGCAAAGAGAATAGCCCATTTACCGTTATCATTGATTTTATACACCTGGTCCATCAGGCTGGCCCATCGCTCGAAAGTACATTGTTTTTCTGCAGGAATATCTTTATAGACCAATTGTGAAATAAGCTCGTACTTATCGGTTTGCCTACCGGATCCGGCGTAGATGGTAGAGAATGCGGGAAGATAATAGTTCTTGTTGTTGTGAGTGACAACTCCGAGCTCGTTAACCGGATCGAAACGGGCCTGCTCGTCGACAACATGAAAGATACCATTAGAGAAGGCAAAAAACATATTATCCTCCCGGCGGGATGATCCATCGGTTTGCTGATTTCCATAGGTCAATATCTCTGAACAAGTAACAAAGTGCCGAGACATGTACTCCTTGATCTTTGTCCAGTGTTTCTCTTCTCCGGACGTGAAGTTGACAGCTTCCAACTGGATCAGTTCTTCCTCGATGGTGGCTTTCTTAAGAAGTGCCCTGGAGGGAACCTCGATATAAAGGGGATTCTTATAATACCGGCGGTTAATTTTCAAAACTCGTTTATTGGCATCTTTGTCATCTGAGTATATGTGCAGAAGGGGAGTCATGAAAAAATCGGCAACTTGTAAATGGCCCCCCTTCTCTTGCCGGAACATGTAGCATACCGGTTCACCTTCTTTATTCAACTTCGGATAGAAACCGCATTGACGGTACATCTCGGCATACTCAGGATTTTCATCGACATAACTCGGCTGGCATTCCGGATTGTATTCTTCATCTGCATCATCATCCGTACGCTGTGCAGCAATGGCCATGCGTGATTTCCGCTTGGCCAAGTAAGGTTTTAAAATTTCCGTAAGCGATCCCTTGTTCAAATCAAGGGAATCATAGAAGTATTTGAAATTAACCACCCGGACTGAATCATCCGCATAACTTATCAAATCGGCACAACGTTCGATAAAAGGGGTTTTCTCCCCATAATAAGCAACTAAAAACTGACCATACAAATGCACATAGTATTTAACGAAAGTATAACTCTTATCCGTTGACTGTACTTCTCTTTTATACCCTTCATCATCTTCCTCTTCTTCCGGCTCCTGTTCGTTAGCCGGAACAGTAACTGTTATATTCGTTATGCCGGCACGATATAACATAGCCAGGGCAGAAAGATAGTCAGATTCATCGCCATCCTTGTTAACTGATAGCCCAAAGAGATCCGTCGTGAAAAAGGTACATTCACGACGGATTTCCTGTATATCTGTTGCCGACGGAACACCGTGTATTAAAAGAATTGGAGAATCACCATATAGATCCAGAAACTCGGAGAAATCAGAGGTCAAAATGCATGGTTGACCTTCCTTACGCAGTTCTTTGATTAAATCGAGTCCATAAACGCCAGGCTTCAATTCCTCTTGTTTGGGAACCTCCTTTATATTCCGGAGGATATCACGTATTTTACGCTCAAGAACCTCAGCATTCAATTCGAAGCGGGTGGCCAAGACACGTATATGATTCAGTCGTGAAGTCTCTGAGGAGATACAAGAGATAAGACTACATATCGAATTGAGAATCTCTTCCTGTTCGTTCGGATCCGGAGAAGGGTTCTGTTCCAGAAAAACATCAGCGAAATAAGTAGGAAAATCTGTTCTGCGATTAAGCAACCATCTACCCGTATTTTCCTTCTCCTCTAATGCTATGTTGTCCGGGTCCTTGCCTTCAGGAAGACGAACACAATTTACTGAAAAGCCGGCACGCAACAGTTGTTCGCAATTCTTTAAAGAGGCTTTGAGACCAGCCGGATCCGCATCGTATAGTAGTGTAACAGATTGTGTGAAGCGACTGATCAGTCTTATCTGTTCTGAAGTTAAAGCAGTACCGGAACCGGCAATTGTATTCTCGACTCCAGCAGCATGCAGCGACAACACGTCGAACTGGCCTTCAACCAGGTAAGCGAAATTCATCCTGGCAATAGAACGTTTAGCTTGATAAAGTCCGAAGAGCTGTGTTCCTTTTTTGAAAACAGGAGTATCACCGGTATTCACATACTTTCCGGTATTTTCTTTCGGTGTGATAAAACGCCCGGAGAAACCTATGATATTCCCATTCAAATCAATAAAGGGAAACATGATTCTATCCCTGAATACATCGTAGGTACACTTCCGTTCATTCTCAGCCAGTAAACCAACTTGCTTCAATATGGACTCCGAATAACCGGCTTGGATAAGTTCCTTATGTGCAAGGTTCCCTTCAGGAGCATAGCCTATCTGAAAATTTTGAACCACTTTGTCTGTTAACCTGTACCCACGTTGATTTAGATAACTTTGAGCCTCCGGTAGATACTTTTGGAAAAAGACTCCGGAAGCTCGGAGAGCGATACGCATAGCTTCCCTATCCTTTGCATCCTGTATCTCTTTTTCCGTAAGTTCCTTATTTTCAATTTGAATACCAGCTTTTCTGGCACACCATTCAAGTGCTTCAGCAAAAGAAAGGTTCTCGTGTTCCTGAATAAAAGCGATAACATCTCCTCCCTTGTCACAGACAAAACATTTAAAAGTTTGTCTGGCCGGACTAACTGTCATCGAGGGATGGGTATCAGGATGGAAGGGACAGATTCCAACATAACTGGATCCCTTCTTCTTGAGAGAGACAAATTCATTGATGACATCAACTATATTGAGAGCTGACTTTATCCGATCAATGGTCTGTTTATCAATCATAATTCATCATTATTAAATATATTCAACTGGCGCGCTTCGAAGGCTTCCTGGAGTGTGATCCCGAAATAATCGCAGAGCGAGAGATATTCTTCATTTGTGATGGGTTTACGCCCGTAATATAAATCCCAAAAACGCATCTGATTGATGCCTACCTCTTTATAAAATGGACGATTGGGCATGAAGTTCTCCGGGTGTTTGAACTTCAGGCTCAATATTTCTTGTACCAGGTTTCGTTTGACGACCTGGCGAATGACGATCTTGCGTCGATGCATGAATAGCTGGACCGCCAATTCAGACCGCCCAACGGATACAGCCATCTCAGACAAGGTGAGTTTTCCGGCATTATCCCGGATATATTTTTCCTCTTCTGGAGTCCATCTACCGTTATTCATCTTTTAGTTCTATTATAAATTCGACAATTATCTTCAGTAAGTTCATAATCCGGATGGCTATCGATGTAGAAACTGCAGATACCAAGAAACGTTTCACGTCTATAAACCGGTACAGAACCTACAATATCATAGTAATGGTTTGGTTGTAACTTATCCAAGGCAGTGAAGACACGTTGCTTGTATTCATTGAAACCATCTATACCCATATTGAAAACTGCTACTTCAGCCCAATCCGGACTAAGTGTTATTCCAGGTTCTTGAGTTCTTTCGCTCGTTTTTCCCATTGTAGTATTGTTGGAATTGGTAAGTCATACTTCCGCTGACGTACATTAGATCTCTGCGAAAAACAATGGCCCGTAGCGTCCCACCGTACTTTCTTATGATAAATTGCCGTTTTTCGCTGGCCATCGATTGTCACTTTCTTGGAAATAGGAACTGTACCGATAACTTTCCGCACCTCTCTCGATTTATCGGTATATTTAATTTCCTCAATTGTATAGCCACATATTTTAATGGCTTCTTCAAATATTTTAGTTGGGTACATAAATTATCAGTTATTAGTTAATCACAACCATAAAATTGACCATGCTTATTGAAGCCGGGAACTTCTTTTATTGTAGGACGTTTTTCTGAATGTTGCGCTTTCTCTCGCAAATCGAGAGAAAGTTCGTTAGCTTCTAAAACCATTTTAACCCCTGTTTCTACAATTCTTCTGTTTTCACATTCCTTACAATGTGAACTATTGCAATTACATTTAATCTTGTTCATATCTATCTGTTTTGAAGATTAATACTTCTTCCCATGCATCTTCTCACGGAGTTTATTATACTT